>Ga0194044_10000701_pt1 | contig 16786 bp, 19 predicted proteins | sample JunL4417m_MetaG_FD_155460 | JGI IMG/M metagenome (GOLD analysis project Ga0194044, IMG submission 155460) | Anoxic zone freshwater microbial communities from boreal shield lake in IISD Experimental Lakes Area, Ontario, Canada - Jun2016-L442-17m | ecosystem: Environmental > Aquatic > Freshwater...
GCCTTTACGGCGAACATCAAGCCAATCATCAAATAAGCCGACTAATGCGGTCGCAACTAAAACACCGAGAGGCATCAAAGTCTCTTTTCGTGATAAAAAATTTGCAAATTCAAGCCAAGGCCAACCAAATAACTTAGAACTATAATATATTGTTAACGTCATTACCAAGACGGTTACCCAAATCAACAAACCTCCCATGGTTGGCGTACCAGCCTTGCCGGCATGCAGCTCGCTAAAAATCGGCGTATTACCACCATTCCGGATCTGCTTACCCATATTATATTTTCGCAAAAAACGTAACAAAAATGGATTCCAACTAGCAGCTAATATAAATGCACCCGCGGACAACAACAATATTTTTACCAAATAAATATTTGTCATAATTATCTTAGATTAAATCGATATAACAACCCCTGAGCAATTAGCAATACAATATTCGCAACCAAAGCGCCATAAAGAGCTACATAATGAATAAATTTTTCTTGACGCTGACAGATACCTATAACTACTAAATTAACCAAGATGATAATTATGCCAATCAATGGCACAAAAAAAATTTTATTTGTTTCACCTAAATAGTCTACGCCATAATCAACATTATAATGAAGCACAACTTGATTATAGGGTATGCGACGAAATTCCAAAAAAGCTATTAGCCAAATTATTACATTTATAAACAAAGTACCACCTACAATCCATCGAACAAAATTCATCGACCAAATCCAAACTATGGCATCCACAATAGTGACCCTTATTGAATGAAACTGATGCCAAATTACATTAAATTTTTCTATTTTAGCCATAAAACAAAATTAATCCAATCAGTCGACACGATTTTAATCTTAATTAAGTCTAGCATACCCATTTAAAAAAATAAACACAAAATAAAAACATCAATGCATCAGAACACCACTTGGTCAAATTTGCAATAAATGGTATAATCAGAGCATTACTTGAAATTGCAACCATTAACATGCTCAAATCAGAACAGATTCGCGAAGTGCTTAACTTTGCCAATATTTTACCCCCTGAAAATTTTGACCGTTTAGCCAACGAGGCCAAAGAAGGCGGCAAAAACATTGAAGATTATCTGGCTGAAAAAAAAATTATCAACCAAGCCGCACTCTATGAAAAAGCTGCGGATTTTTTCAAATTGCCGTTTATTAATTTAAAAAAGCAAACGATTCGTAAAGATGTTTTGTTTTATCTACCAGAAGCGATTGCTAGCACGCATCAAATTATTGCCTTTGATAGCTCACCAACTCAAATCATGCTGGCTACGCTTGATCCGAATGATATTGAAATTCTCGATTTCATCAAGAAAAAAACCGAATTAGAGCCAAAGCTTTATTTTACTACACCGGAAAGTATTCAATTCGCCATTAATCAATACCACAAAAGCTTAAAAGCTGAAATCGATATTCTTGAAAACGACACGAAAGAGGGTCAAAGCAATGAAGATTTAAAAAAACTTGCAACTAATCTACCAGTCGTTCGCGTAGTGGATACACTGCTTGAATATGCTATTTTTGAAGACGCAAGCGATATTCATATCGAACCGGAAGAAAAAGAAGTTAACGTGCGCTATCGTATTGACGGCATTTTACGCAACGTTATGACTTTGCCAAAAAATATTCAATCAGGCATTGCAGCACGTATTAAAATCTTATCCAATCTTAAAGTGGATGAACATCGCCTACCACAAGACGGTCGCTTTAAAATCCACAACAAAGATTATAAAGTTTCTTTCCGCGTTTCAATAATTCCTACGTTTGATGGAGAAAAAATCGTAATGCGTCTGTTACGTGAAAAAGCTCAAATTCTCACCTTAGAGCAATTAGGCATGCAGCCATCGGCGCTTGAAACCCTTAAAAATAATATTTCAAAGCCACACGGCATGGTTTTAGTTACCGGCCCGACAGGTTCTGGTAAATCAACGACGCTCTATACCGTACTTAATATCCTAAACACACCTGAGGTTAATATTTCAACCATAGAAGACCCAATTGAATATCGCATGCCTCATGTAAATCAGTCTCAAGTTAATGCTAAAATCGGTTTTACCTTTGCCTCAGGCTTGCGTGCATTTTTACGTCAAGATCCCGATATTATTATGGTGGGTGAAATCCGAGACCAAGAAACCGCCGAAATCGCCATTAATGCTGCTATGACCGGACATTTAGTACTCTCTACCTTACACACCAACGATGCCATTAATACCTTACCCCGTCTTTCCGATATGGGTGTACCCTCCTTTTTAGTGGCAACGACTACAAATTTAATTATTGCTCAGCGCTTAGTCAGAAAAATCTGTCCAAATTGCATTCAAAGTTATAATTTAGACAAACAAACGATTGAAGATTTACGTCAGCAATTTGATATCGATACCATCATCAAAACCATGATCAGAGAAAAAGTAATTGTTGGCAGTAAAAATCTGGAATCATTACTATTTTATCATGGCAAGGGATGTAAACAATGCAATGACTCTGGCTATAAAGGACGTGTGGGTATTTACGAAGTGCTAGAAATTACTCCAGAAATTTCTGAGCTGATCTTAAAAAAAGCTACTGAAAGCGATATTATGAAAGAAGCAATCGCCCAAAAAATGCTCACCATGGCAGAAGATGGCTATATTAAAGCCAAGAATGGTATTACCACGATCGAAGAAATTGTTCGTGTAACTAAAGAATGATATGGTTTTTAATCCCAACTCTGTACAACCGCAACAACTCGAACTAACGATAAAAAAATCAATGACGGTTGATGATTTTTTGTTAAAATTTTCTCGGGTACCATCGAATGAAAAATTATTTTTTGTACAAAATCTTGGCATTATGCTTAAGGCTGGCGTTTCGATATTAACCGCACTACAAACACTGGCCAAGCAGGCGGAAAATAAAAAATTTGCTCTCATCATTACCGAAACCGCTCAAGCAGTAGAAAAAGGTAAAACGCTGACGGACAGTTTAAAGTTAAACCAAAAAATATTTGGTGAACTTTTTATCAATATGATCGAAGCGGGTGAAATTTCCGGTAAGCTTGAAAGCGTTTTGGCGCAACTGTATCTCCAAATGAAAAAGCATCACGAGTTAGTTTCCAAAATAAAAGGTGCTATGACCTATCCTGCAGTTATTATGTTTGCCATGGTTGGCATTGGAATTTTTATGATGCTCATTATCGTGCCACAACTAACTGGCATGCTTAAAGAAGCAGGAGCTTCCCTGCCATTACCCACCAAAATTTTAATCGCCGTAAGTGATTTTCTTACCAAGAATACCCTGCTCTGCTTGATTATTAGCGTGGTTACAATTTTTACTTTTATAAAAACCATACAAACTAAGTCGGGCAAATATTATTTTGACCTATTTCTCATTAAACTACCTATTTTTGGTAAAATAATTAAAAAAGTTAATCTTGCTAAATTTTCCCGCACAATCAGTTCGTTGCTTAAAACTGATATTATGATTATAAAAACCTTTCAAATAACAGCGACCGTATTGGGCAACATTCATTACCGTAACGCCGTAGAAGAAATTGCTGAAAAAATCAAAAAAGGCACGCCAATCAATGAGGTTATTGCCACCTATCCCAAACTATTTCCGCCAATTGTAATTCAGATGATTGCCATTGGTGAGCAAACTGGTGAACTGGATAATATTTTAGTCGAACTTGCAGAATTTTATGAAGACGAGATAGATGAAGTTATGACTAATCTACCGTCAATAATTGAGCCTGTTCTAATTTTAGTTTTAGGCTGTGGCGTTGGCGCCATGGCTGTCGCCATTTTAATGCCAATGTACACCATGACTTCAGCGATTTAATATGACTTTTAAAAAGCAGGGTGGTTACACCTTAGTTGAACTCATTATTACTTTGGCGATTTTAGCCTTGGTGCTTGTTTCAGTCTATGGCCTTTTTAATCAAGCGATTAAAATTAGTCTAGAAAACAAATTACGGGTGGGAGCAGGCTTATTAGCTGATCAAAAATTAGAATATATTCGTAATTTGCCCTATGATCAGGTAGGCACCTTAACTGGTATTGTTCATGGTAATATCCCAGGCAATGAAACAATTTCTAATACCGATGGTATTTTTCAAGTGAACACGGTTGTGCTTTATGTTGACGACCCTTTTGACGGCACCTTTGGCGGAATGCCCGATGACACCTTGCCAACTGATTATAAATCTATTCGAATTAGAATAAGCTATTCTGGCTCTTTTGGCGAAAGGCACATATTTTTTGCTACCACGGTAGCACCCAGGGGGATCGAAACAATTGCTAATGCGGGCACTTTAGAAATTAGAGTCATTAATGCTAGCGGACAACCCGTTGTTGGTGCAGATGTAACGGTAACCAACAGCACAACCGTGCCAACCATAAATTTCACTTCGCAAACTAATGCTCAGGGCGTCTTACTGCTTTATGGCGCTACGCCAAGCGTTGAGGGCTATAACGTGCTTGTTTCTAAGGCAGGCTATAGTCAGAGCTCAACTTCACCCAGAACTGTCGCCAATCCTAATCCTACTTTACCAAATCAAACCGTAATTATTGATGACAAAACCAGTTTAACCCTTAGTATTGACCTTTTAAGCAACTTAACCATCCAAGCAATAGCACAAAATTTACCCAATAATTGGAAAATTAATACCGACAGCGGCACTGATAATCAATTAATGCCCAGAATTACCGCGGATGAGCACGGCAACATGTATATTGTCTGGCAAGACTTTCGCTCCGGTTCAAATGGTAAAATTTATATGCAAAAATATGATGAAAACTCTCACGCTGAATGGGGTAGCGACATTGCCATTGGTACGGCCAATAACCAAATATACCCAGACATCATATTAGATAATAATCATCACCTATTCGCCGCCTGGAATGACAACTCCAGTGGCAATCAGGACTGTTATTTGGTCAAGCGATCCACCGCCGACGGCAGTGATGCATGGAGCGGCACCAAAAAAATCTTTACTGCAGCGGATAACAAAGACCAGTCAAAACCACGAATTGCTTTACTGCCAGACGGTAGCTTGCTTGGGTATGTATGGCAGGACGACCGCAACGACGATTTAGATATCTATCTTCAAAAAATTAACACTAACGACCACACCGAACAATGGTCTCCGGAAGTACGAGTTAGTGACACCACTATTAATGATGGAACAAACCAAATTAATCCAGTTGTAGCTACTAACGATGCCAATAATTTTTTAGTATTTTGGCAAGATGATCGCGGTGGTAATCAAAATATATACGGACAGATTTTTGACTCAAATGGCACTAAATTATGGACCAATGATGTATTAATTAATTCTGACGGTGGCACCACCAACCAATATTCACCCTCAGTAGCTGTCGCTTCCGGTACGGTATATATCGCTTGGACCGATGAACGAAATGGCAACCAGGATATTTACGCTCAAAAAATAGATATGAGTGGCACTAAATTATGGCTTAATGACATTAGAGCTAATATCAATACTGGTGCCTCGGCTCAATATGGCCCCTCAATAATCTATAATGAAGATAAAAATAAACCATATGTTGTCTGGCAAGATGATCGAAGTGGCAATTTTGATATCTACGGTTCAGATTTATCTCCTTATAGCACTACTACGAATTTAATGGATGTTCCTATTACGCTTAGTGGTGCCAAGCGTATTGGCGAAAATCCGGTAATTTTGAAATTTAAAAAAAACTACACCACCGATATAAACGGGTTTGTCACTATCACTGGCATTGAATGGGATAGTTATGATTTAACGATTGGTACGACCTATGTCTTACATAACCTTGTTATGACCAACCCAACACTACCAATCAACCTAAATCCCAACACCAATCAAATTGTTATACTAAACTTTAACTAATGGCAAGATTTAATATATACACCTTGGGCATGAGCTTATTGGAAATTACGGTTGTAATGGCAATATTTTTAACGGTGTCAATTATTGCCAGCGATTATATTTTTAGCAGTTTAAAAACCAATATTTTTGTAACCGAACAAAATGAAGCCTTGCAAAATGCCAGAAAAGCTCTAAACCCCTTAGTTAAGGAGGTTCGAGAAACAGCCCCAAGCGCTAATGGCAATTATCCTTTAGCAATCGTTGGTACTAGTTCGCTCACTTTTTATGCTGATACCGACAACGATAGCCTCACGGAAAAATTACATTATTATCTTTCTGGTACAACTATTTATCGAGGCAGCATCAAGCCAGCCGGTTCGCCACTGCTTTATACTGGAGCTGAATCTACTAGTACGATTATTAATTACGTACGAAACAATGGAGCACCAGTATTTACGTACTATGACACCGCTGGCAATTTAATTGCCAATCCAGCGAGTAGCACCCAACAAATCAGAATGATTCATGTTTCAATAAAAGTCGATCTCTCACCAGGACGGGCACCAATTTATTATTCAGTCAATACTAACGTCCAATTGCGAAACCTTAAAGATAATCTCTAGATTATGCTAATTATAACCAATAAACAAAGTGGCACCATTCTCGTAGTTGTTCTTGTTATCACTATGCTATTTATTTCTATGGCCACCGCTTTAACCGGTATTAGCTTCTCTGAGATGAGGTTATACAAACAACAAACTGCCAAACAGCAAGCATTGCATATCGCAGAGGCAGGAGTCAACTATTATCGTTGGCACCTGGCTCATGATCAAGATGATTTCCAAGACGGCACAGGCATAGCAGGGCCATATACCCATGACTACACCGATCCCAGTAATTCAATGGCAGGCCACTTTAAGCTAGAAATTACCCCCCCACCAACTGGTTCAACCATTGTTAAAATAAAATCCACTGGTTGGGTGGATGAATATCCAAACTCAACCCGTGCTGTTGAGGTTCGATACGGTATTCCCTCGTTGGCTCATTTCTCATTTTTAACCAATGCCGATGCTTGGTTTGGTAATAATGAACGTGTGGTTGGTGAAATGCACTCAAACGGTGGCGTTAGAATGGATGGTACCAATGATTCACTGGTGGCATCATCTCGACAAAACTATGTCTGCCAAAGCGGCCATGGGTGCAATACACAAGCGACGTGCCATGCTCCGTGTTCCTGGTCCAATCCGAATTGCACCTGTCCTGGAGTTTGGGGTGTTGGTCTAAATAGCCCACTTTGGAGCTACCCAGTAGTTACTGTTGATTTTAATAGCATTACTGCAGATTTAAACAATTTACAGTCAATTGCAGGCGTAACATTAAATACAACCGGTTCAAACAAAGGCTATCATATTATTTTCAAAGCAAATGGTCATTTTGACGCTAAGCTTGTTAGCGCGGTAGGCAATATAAATCAATTTGACGATACCTGGACTAGCTGGGTAAATACCCCGGAAACCATTACTACCGAAGGAATCGCGACTGATTACACCATTCCTGCAAACGGCGTAATCTTTGTGAACGATGGTGATGTTTGGGTTGAAGGTACCGTTAAAGGTCGCGTAACATTAGTAGCTGCAACTTTGCCCGACAATGTTAACAAGCGCCGCACGATTCATATTGTAAATAATTTACAATATCTTGCCAGAGATGGAACTAATGTACTTGGTTTAATTGCCCAAAAAAATATTAAAGTGGTTCGCGGTGCACCGAATAATTTAATTATAGATGGGGTACTTTTAGCACAAAACGGAAGAGTTTTTCATAACCGCTACAACACTGCTAGTGTAAAAAATTCAATTGAAGTGTATGGCAGTGTATTAACTAACCAAACGTGGACCTGGAGCTGGGTTTCAGGCGCTAGCACTATTGATGGTTACAAAATAACCAATTCTATATACGACCCATTACTCACTTATGCACCACCTCCCTCCTTCCCGACTACCGGTCAATATGCATTCATCTCCTGGGAAGAGAAATAACTTTCACCATTTTACAAAAAATGGTATAATACAATCAAAATAAATTTGATTATGTTTAGATTTTCACAAACATCCTATCCAGTCGGCATTGATATTTCCGATACTTCGATTAAGTTATTTCAATTAACCAAAGTTGGTGACAAGATTAAAACACAAGCCATAAATAAAATTGATTTGGCACCAGGAATTGTTGATGAGGCTGACATTGTAAAAATAGATGAGCTTGTTAAGGCCATCAAGCAATTAATTGCTACTCCCAAATATGGCACCATAACTTCTCGAGAAGTGGTGGCTTGTTTACCTGAAAATAAAACCTTCACAAAATTAATTGAATTAGAGCAGACTCCGAATGATTTGACCGAAATGGTAAAAATTGAAATGGAAAAACACATTCCTTTGCCTATTGAAGAAATTTATTACGATTGGCAGATAATATCAACTCAAAACACCAAACAATCCATACTTCTTGGTGCTGCACCTAGAACCATTGTTGATGCCTACACTAACTTATTTGACTCCTGCGGGTTATCACTATCCGCACTCGAGTTAGAGTCAACAGCCATTTGCAGAGCCTTAATTCCCGAACCAAAAAAAGGAGATAAGACTAACCAGCAAAATACTAGATATGCCATTCTTGATATTGGGGCAAAACGAGCCAGCTTAATCTTTTTTGCTGGGCAAACCGTACTCTTTTCTGTAAGCTTACCCTTCTCTAGTGACGAGGTAACACATAAAATTGCTGAAAACTTAAATATATCACCCGAACAAGCTGAAAAAGCCAAAATTATTTGTGGTCTAGACGAAACCAAAGCACATGGCATCGTCAAGGAAATATTAGCAGAAGCGATTATTGCCTTAATCCAAAAGATTAAAGATACGATCGCATTTTATCAATCACATTTCCCTAAGACAGGTAGCATCCAACAAATCTATCTTTGTGGAGGAGGATCGAATATTGAAAATTTAGATAAAATCTTGGAAGAAAAATTGGGTATTAAAACGTCTATTGCAACTCCTCTCGCTCAAATTACTGATCGTCCTGAAAAAATCAATAAAGCACTAACAGAAACGTACCAATTAAAGTTGGGCCTAAAAAATTCAGACTCCAATCAAGAATTAATCGCCACTAAACATTCCGAATTAATTTTTACCACGGCCATTGGCCTTGCTTTGCGCAATATAATTTTAGACGAAATGTAATCATGTTGACTATTAACCTTATTTCACAAGAAAAAAAGAAAGACGTTACCATGCAACGCCTATTTATGCTGTTGCGCCGATTAAATTTTATTTTAATTATAATTGCTTGTGTTATTTCTAGTTTATTTGTTCTTGCCAAGCTTGTGTTACAACTTACCTACGAAACAGCGGTTGAACAAACTAATCTAGTCAAACATTCTGGCGAAAATTTTAACTCCAAAGTTAAAACTTATAATCAAAAAATCAGTGTAGCCGAAACGGCTTTGCGCGGACGTACAGTTTGGACTAAATATTTACTTGCATTATCAACTTTTATTAGCACCAATATCAACCTGGACTCAATCAGCATAGACGCTGCCACAGGGATTGTCATGCTTAAGGGAGTAGCTAAAACACGGACCGATTTAATTGATTTTAAAAATGGCCTAGAAATTGCCAAACTCATTGAACCGTTCGAGCTTTCATTAAACGACATTCTGCAAAAAGAAAATGTTCCCTTTTCTTTTCCTGCCAAATATAATTTATCCACAATAAAATGAAATTAGAGTTCCTGGCAATAAAAAAATTGGATAACAAAAAAAGAGTGATTATCACTAATTTGGTGATTTTTATATTAGTCTGTGGCGGGTCTTATGCGATTATCACTCCTTGCATGGCTGATATTTCTAAAATAAAAAATGAAATTTTAGGCCAATATACTGCGATGGAAAAAAAATACCAATCCGCCATGAAATCACGGAATACAATTGAAACCATAAAAAAAATCGAACCACAAATCGCTACTATTGACCAAATGTTTATTCCCAAAAACGAGCAATTGCAATTCATTACTTCTCTGGAAAATTCGGCGGCCTCAAGCAGTTTAAAAGCAGTAATTTCACTTAAATCAGACTCGAAGGCTAACAGTGATAAAGTACTTTTTTCAATTACTTCCGAAGGTGTTTATCGCCAACAAATAAAGTTTTTACGACATTTAGAAAAAATGAATTACCAAATCAATGTTACCAAACTTGATTTTATTCGTTCGGGCGGAGTTGTTACGCCATCAGACGTAAACAGTAATTTTGATTCTAATAATGTAACGATGAATTTAGATATTGAAACCTTTTGGAAATAATATGATGAAAAAATTTCTAACAAAATTAACGTATAAAAAATCATTATTGGTAATCTATTTTTTAATTACCATTATTTCAGGTACCGCATTATTTTTTACCGGTAGTTTTATCTATGAAAATGCTTGGCGGTCAATCGACTTATCATCAGAACTAATGACCATGCAAATTATGTCATCTGGCGATAAAATTAATACTGTTGCCTTTAATCAGGTTGAACAAAAAATCGCTGAGAAAAATGCACTCAGCGATTTACCAGAAACTTTTGAATCCCCTTTTCATTAATCTAGCTTGGGCGCCATATTGCGTAGTCTTGAAATAATATCAGGTAAAACGGTTAAAAGGTGATCAACATCACTTTTTTTGTTGTGTTTGCCTAACGTAAACCGGATAGAGCTGTGAGCGATTTCCACTGGAATACCCATCGCAATTAACACATGGGAGGCCTTAAGACTATTTGAAGCACAAGCAGACCCAGTAGAAACTGCAACTCCGGCTAAATCCAAGGAAATTAAAATCGACTCCCCTTCTATACCATGAAAAGAAAAATGAGCATGCCCAGGCGTTGCATTTTTAATGTCCGTATTTAGTGTTACGTTTGGTACTAGTTTTTTCACCCCCTTAACTAAACGATTACGCAAGACAGCAATTTTTTTATTTTGCTTGGCTATGTTTTCATTGGTTAAATTTTCTAACGCCTTGCCTAGTCCAACAATACCAGGCACATTCAAAGTGCCACTACGACGATTATTTTCATGATGACCGCCAAGCTGCAATGCAGTTAATGGTGTGCCCTGTTTTATCACGAGCAAACCTACACCCTTGGGACCATAAATCTTGTGAGCGGACATAGAGAGCATGTCCAAATTGAATTCTTTTACATCGCTAGGTAAAAAATTAATCGCTTGCGTTGCATCAGTATGAAAATATAAGCGATATGGCTTAGCTGTTCGATCAGCTGGAATGGTTTGTTCCCATTTCTTCTGCCGCTGTTCATTAATTTTCCGAACCAACTTACCAATTTGTCTAATTGGTTGAATACTACCCACCTCGCTATTAACATACATAATCGAAATTAAGACGGTATTATCTTTTATGGCGGCTTCTAATTTTTCAAAAATAATTACCCCTTTTGAGTCAACAGGAATGTGAGTTACGGCTGTGCCCTCACGTTCAAGCTGTGCAAATGGCTCTAAAACAGAGTCGTGCTCTATTACCGAAGTTATGACATGGGGCGTAATATGCTGGCTGGATCGCTTTATGGCAGCGATTAAGCCACGAATTGCCAAGTTATTAGCTTCCGTTGCACCACCGGTAAAAACAATTTCATCAGGCTGGCAATTAAAGTATTTCGCTGCGATTTGACGACCATACTCTACCCCCTCCATAGCTTTTTGGCCATATTGGTGAATAGATGAGGCATTACCAAAATTGCCAGAAAAATAGGGCAACATTGTTTTTAAAATATCCTTGTCCACTGGCGTAGTGGCGCTATGATGAAAATATGTCATTTGGCTTTGTTTACTTTTTTAGACCTGCTCAACGGCAGTTACTTCGGGGATAGCCTGCTTAATTGTGGCCTCAATGCCCTGCTTCAATGTTACTTGTGACATAGGGCAATGCGCGCAATGACCCAACAAGCGAACCCGTAGCACACCTGTTTTTTCATCAAAATCTACATATTCGACATCACCACCGTCCATTTGCAAGGCCGGTCTAATTTTGGCTAAATTTTCTTCAATTTTATCTTTCATAATTATGATTATTATTTATGAGTTGTTTGATATTGAGTAATCGCTTGACGCAGTGCATCCACGCCAAGCATGGAACAATGCACTTTCGGCGCAGGTAACCCACCAAGATCTTGAACAATTTCATCCTTGGTTACTGCCGCAGCTTCGTTTAATGTCTTGCCTTTAACATAATCGGTCAGTGCTGATGAAACAGCAATTGCAGCCGCACAACCAAACGTCTCAAACTTAATATCACCTACTGTTTTTTCCCCTTTTTCATTTTCACCCACTTTGAGATATATTTTCATAACATCACCACAGGTCAAGTTCCCTTCCTGACCAATAGCGTCTGCATCGTCAATCACTCCTTGATTATGAGGATGCTGAAAATGCTCAATTACTTTTTCCGTATATAACATATATGTTTAATAAATAATTACCTTAGTGCCGACTGGTGCCCAATCGTAAAGCGTTTTAGCATCGCCTACACCCAAACGAATACATCCATGCGATACGGGCTTGCCAATATGGCTAGCACCCTCTTTTTTGCCGCTTGGCCACTCTGGCAATTCATGAAAACCGAACTTGCCATGATTTAATGACATCCAATACGGCATCCATAACCCATACGGCCTAGACCAGGCTCGTGGTGTCTTGCCATCAATCGTAAATGTGCCTTTTGGCGTAGGCATTGAAGGTTTACCGCTGGAAATTCGAAATTTGCCCAATCTCACCTCGCCTAAAAAATATTCAACTTCTTGTTTGGCTAAATTCACTTTAATTAATTTTTCCAACTTCACATCAGCATGGAGAGGATCATAGCCATTTTTTACCTCTTCCCCGTCCGTATATCCATCTCCATCAGTGTCAGCCACAATGGGATTTGTGTGAAAGTTAATCTCCATTCGATCATTAAGTCCATCTTTGTCAGCGTCACTTTTTTCAAGCTTCACTCCAGCTTTGGCGTTGTATGGTGAAAAGCCTTTACGCAATTCCTCGCCATCCCCATACCCATCTCCATCAGAATCAAATAAGTTTGGATCAGTATAATATCGCTCAATCTCAGTCTGATCCGAAATTCCGTCTTGGTCCGTATCTGGCAATGCCTCGGCGCGAACAACGGGATGAAATAAAAACAATAAAAATACTACCACCAACAAACTCCTTGAAATTTTAAACATAAAAAAGCTAAGCAATTAATTTATCCAGGGTAATAGCTGAAAGCGAATTGTTGATGGCGGAATCGATTTTCCGCATAGCATCATTAACTCCGCAGGCACAGCCGCCCTTACAATAAATCTTATCATCTTTTAGCCAACAATAAAAGAAATCTGACTGGCCTTCAAGTGCGGCAATCACCTGATAGATTGTAAGTTGATTTGGTGCGACAGACAGTTGATAGCCGCCATTGACTCCTTGAGTGGCGGTGATGATCTTGGCTTTTTTTAAACGAGCAAACAACCGCTCCAAATACGCTGCGGACAACTTTTCTGCCTGGGCGATATGGCTAATGGCCACATGACCATCAGGCCAAGCTTTAGCGACATGAAATAATGCCCTAAGGCCGTACGTGGTTTTGGTTGAGAATCGCATATATCCAACTAAATTGGTTGTATATACAACATATCATATTTAATGATACTGTCAAGTTTACCCAATATTCGCTTTAAACGTTGTATTTTAACAACCATTTGGTATACTAAAGTTATAAATTAACTTGCAAGACTTTGTATAACATACAAAATCCGTATGATATACGAATACATTTCGTAAATCAACGAGTTGTGCGAAATACCCAGAAATTTCCTTAATACACTTTATAATTTTTTTGGCAAAATGCACGAGTCGAATATCTCAATATCAAAAAAATATTATAATAAAATAATTTTAAAACATTATGTTAAACAAAAAACAAATAATAGGTTTATGCCTAGCTCTGCCTGTAGTATTATTTAGTTATTTTTTTTCTCTAGCGTACGCTTTAAGCGGCCTATATATAATTTTAGTGCCAGTGTTGTTGATTGGAGTCATGCTTATGATTGTTGGCAGCGTACTTAAAATAAAGGAGTCTGCAAAAGAAAAATCATTGCCAAGTGGAAACTCTGACCTTGCTAACAAAAAAATTGCTCTATCTTCTGCAATATTGACTATTGCAATTTGCTATTTGTCATGGCAAATTTATCAAATATACAAACCGCTTGCAGAATTTTATCTAAATAAAAATTATAACTGGAGTCAATATAAATCCGACACTACAAAAGATAAACCAAAACCTTATCCTGTTGCTGGCCAAAAAGAAGGATCATTAAACCCTTCAACTTCAATTACAGAATCCAGAAAAAGAGCTAAGGACGCAGCGGCTGCAGCACAAAAGAGAGCTGAAGATGCACAAGTTGAGAGAAATACTACTGTAACAAAATAATATAGTAAATTCCCCAAAAACAATAAGAAAAAAGAAATTTCTGGGCATATCACAACAGCCCACATCTATTACAGAAAATTGACGCTAATGCATGCATTAATGAGTGTCAATTTCCTTCTGTCTTATTTTTTATCCCTTAATATTTATGAAGATTTAGGTGGAGCGTCTTAAAATAAATTTAACCTAAAATGAAAAGTTTAGTCTTGTGAAACGGGACAAAATCTTCAGATATTGGCGTTACGTTAGTCAAAATTGATTTAAAGCTGAATATAAAGGGATACGGAATAATCATTATTTAATTTTTATAACAAAAAAATGAGTGCAATAAATCTATCCACAAAGAAACATGACAAGAAAATGGCTAATACGACAAAAACGGTTAGAAATTTAAGTTTAGAATTAATAGTTGCTTCGGACTATGAAAAAATGAGCCAGCTTGCAACTAAAAAAATTTTTAAAGAAATCAAGCTAAATCCAAAACTATTGATCAGTCTTGCCACTGGTTCTACTCCGACAAGGGCATATGATTTATTAGCAGAAAAATCCAAAAAAGAACCAAAGATTTTTAACAAAGTCCGCATGATCGGACTTGATGAATGGGGCGGCGTACCAAACAATGACCCATGTACTTGCTTGGAATACATTATGGAGCACTTAACGGGACCAATGAATATTCCAACTAAAAGATTTACTTCTTGGGATAGTGACCCACAAGACCCAGCCAAAGAAGTTGAACGAGTTACAAAAGCACTCGAAAAAGAAGGTGATATTGATGTATGTATTTTGGGTATGGGCGTTAACGGTCATCTTGGATTTAATGAACCAACCGACTCATTAAAATTAAAACCGCACATTGCCGAGCTGACAGATACTACCAAAAAACACACCATGGCTCAAGAAGCTGAGCATGAAATCAAATATGGTCTCACACTTGGCATGGGCGAGATAATGCGCTCAAAAAAAGTTATTCTTCTTGTGAATGGCGCTCATAAAGTTGAGCCGTTTAAGATTTTTTTATCACAAAAAATTTCAGCTCAATTTCCAGCCTCAATTCTTTGGTTGCATCCTAACGTAACCGTATTCTGCGACGAAGATGCTGTGCCGGAAATGCCAATAAAAATATAGCAAAATATTTATGAATGTAGAATTAAACAGAATCGAGCTAATAGATTCCTTGTCACAGCGAATTCTCGCCATTAGCAAAAGCTCAGCTGTGTTAGTTGGAATTGACGGAGCGTCTACTGCGGGCAAAACAACGATGGCAGCCGAGTTAGAGAGCAAACTCAAAGAATCAGGCCGAAATGTCATCAAAGTAACTATCGATGGGTTCAACAACCCAAGAAGCACAAGATATGCCAAGGGTGCTAATTCGCCAGAGGGTTTTTACAAAGACTCATATAACAACGAGATTATTATCAATGAATTGCTCAAACCGCTGAGCGAAGGCAAGTTGGAATACAAACCCGCCCACTTTAGCGTAGACAATGATACAGAATTAAATTTACCAACAGAAATTGCGACAAAGGATTCAATTATATTAATTGAAGGCATTTTTTTATTCAGACCTGAACTAGTTAAATATTTTGATTACAAAATATTTATTGAAATTGATTTAGAAGAATCAAAAAAACGTGCCATTAATCGCCCTGTTGGCAAACACAGAATTGGATCAGAAGAGGAGATTACTAAACGTTATGACAACCGATATATACCTGGACAAATTATGTATTATGAAGAAGCTAAGCCCCATGATGTTGCTGATGTTATAATAGACAACAACAATATCGAAAAACCAATATTAAAAACAAACAAAATATAACACTCGATATCAGCAAGGGATAAAACCACATTTCAATTCGCTAAGCTTCTTGAAACGTCGAATATCGCGATACGTAGTACGAATTTTTTAAGTCCCTAATATATTTTATGAAAATAATGATATGTGGCAGCATGCATTTTGCTAAAGAAATGTATCTTGCAAAAGATGATTTAGAACAAATGAAGTATGAGGTTGTATTGCCAAGCGACATCGACGATTGCATAGCTAACCCAAACTTAAAAACTTCTTTTGAGGGAAATTTTGAAGATGAGTTAAGGCATTGTCTTGATCGTAATCTTCTCAGGGAGGGATTTGATAAAATTGAAAAATGTGACGCCACCTTATTTGTTAATTATCCCAAAAATGAAATTCAGGGATATATGGGGGCATCGAGTTTAATGGAATTGGCAATTGCCTTTTTCTTGCATAAAAAAATTTTTCTGCTTTACCCTGTAGATAGGCAACAAAAATATGCATTGGAAGTAGAACTAACTAAACCACTCGATTTAAATGGTGATATTAATAATATACAAAAATATTTAGGTGTTTAAAAAATCAAGTAAGCGCTAACACTTTTAACCTCTCTTTTAAAAGTCAAAAAT
>Ga0194044_10000703_pt1 | contig 16759 bp, 16 predicted proteins | sample JunL4417m_MetaG_FD_155460 | JGI IMG/M metagenome (GOLD analysis project Ga0194044, IMG submission 155460) | Anoxic zone freshwater microbial communities from boreal shield lake in IISD Experimental Lakes Area, Ontario, Canada - Jun2016-L442-17m | ecosystem: Environmental > Aquatic > Freshwater...
GGGCTGGTGAAAATTGCCATATATTTTTGTCCCGCTTATATGATAAGGAATAAAAAAGGGATCAATTTAAAACCAGTTTTTTGATGATTTTCATCACCCCGGACGGAACCTGGTCCCGTCCGGATTGTCTTACATGCAGCCGGCAGGATGCCGGCTCTACATAATCTATTTCTTGAAAATATCCGTCTTGCTGATATTCATAAGCCGTAAAGCCTTTCCCGGTTCCTTAAAATAAATACGAACCTCGTCCCCTGAATCCCAGGTATAATCCGGCAGTACAAAATACTCGGCCGGCACACCGATGGTAACAAGAATTTTCTGACGCGGGGAATAGATGGTAATCTGTTTCTTGTCTCTGTCAACCGCAGGAAATTTCTTGGCCTTCTCAGTCACTTTATCATAGACTAATGGGTGATTTCTATCAATATTTTCCTGCTCGTCAATAGAGACATAATCAATGGTCTTGAAATTCTGGGCTGCCTTGTCAAAGATGACAATTTGTTTCTTCTTGGTGTCCAGCTTCATGCGGTAGCCGGCCTTGGGATCTGCGCCCATTTCCTGGGGATCAACCGGCTTCTGATAGGTCACCGGCGGCAGAAAACTGTAATCCGGATTCTTGGCATCGTGCTTAACATCCCGAATGAGGGTGACAATCCCCTTTTCCTTGTCAAATTCGATCGCCCTTCCCTGATCCACCGTACCAAACTCCGCACACCCGAAAAGAAATATCGGCAAAAGGATTGCGGTCATCATTGTCCATAATATTTTTCTGATCATATATCGACTCCTTGAATAGTATTTAGAGTTGGGGCGAATGATTATTCGCCCTTACCGATTTTTCTGCAATTCAAGCGTTTGCCTTTTTCACGGCAATCTCCGCCTTGGCCCCTTTGATGAATGCCATAATGATGTACAGTGAAAGGGCGGCAACCAAACCCAGAATCAGCGCAGTCGCCGAGTTGTCCATCAGTGTGGCGGTATTCGGATACCATTTTCCGATGAACTTCAGAAGAATGGAAAGCGCGCAGCCGACTACAGCCAAACCAAAAGCGACGCGGATGCCATAGCCCTTGATGTACTTGGTGGCCACGGAGCCGATCTGAGCGCCGATAGCCGCACCCACCAGCATGATAATAGCCGCTACCAGTTCGGTTCTTCCTTTGAACGTATACGACGCAGCACCGTAAAGACCTGATATTGCAACCTCAAAAAGGTCGGTTCCCACCGCAACATGTGTGGGGCAGCCGAGCAAATAAATCAACGCCGGCATTCGGATGAGACCGCCGCCGATTCCCAGAATACCAGCCAGCCAGCCAGTCAGAAAGCTCACGCCAATCGGTAACCAGGCTGAACAATAAATGCCCGCAACGCTTAAATGCACCATGGGCGGGATCTTCAGTTTATGGAAAGTTTTATGCCATTCGATACCGGTACTAAGGGCATCGACCTCTTTCCCTGCCTTGACTGCATCGCGATCTTTCTTCATTTTTTTTGCCACATCAGCAAAAACCGTCCATGCGATCAAGATCAGCAGCACCAGATAAATATATCGCACCACTTTCTCTACATTGCCGAGACGCTCCATCCACATGACCATCTGCGCGCCGACCTCAAACCCGCCGACAGTTCCTACGATCATGATACACCCAAGCTTGTAATCGACGTTGCCGAACTTGCCATGTCTCATGGTGGAAATCAGAGACTTCCCTGCCATGTGAGCAATGTCCGTACCAATGGCGAAAGCCATGGGAAACCCGAGGATATTCAGACCAGGGGTCACCATCCACGCCCCACCCATACCAAAAAAACCGCCGATTACGCCAACACCGACACCGAGAATGATCAGACCCGGCCAGAATATCTTAACGCCTGCTATGGGCATCAATACATATAACCATTCCATGCTATCCCCTCCTTAAACCGTTAAAATGAAATATCAATGTTCTGCAAGCTCTCTGTGCTCCAGGTCCAGACCCAAAAATTTCATAAAAAAATCGGCGACCGTGCCGAAAACAACACCGATGATCGGAATCAGAACGACCGTAACCACGGCGAAATAGAGGTGGCTTTCGTTATAGAGATTGGCCCACCAGGCTTCCCATGCCGGCAACCCGCGGGTGTCGGCCACAATAACCATCATGTCAATTTTGCCACCTCCGGCAGCCATCGCCAGAGCCGGCAGCAACAGAATCAAACTGGTTCCGCTTATAACAAGCGATGCCATGCGCCTGTAAATCTTTTTAAAATGCTTCCTCATGGGTGTAATCCTCCAATAATTGTGAATGTCATGGGTTGAAATTACCGAACGACCAGAACCGAACACGGCGCGTAGGTCACGACTTTTCCGGCCACACTATTTTCTTTTTGAGCCATGTTCACTGCTTTGTCCAATTTATGACGAGCCATAAAAGACGGATCAGAATTGTACAAAGCAACCAAAACTTTCATATTTCACCTCCCTTTTCAAAATGTATAAGTGCAAACTTTTGATTCAATTCCAATCTATTTCATAATTGCCTTTTGTTTTGACTGGGACATAAGCAACATGCGTACCATTGCACAATATTTATCCTGCAACATTTCACTTTATGTTCATAATATTCTAATAATATAAGTTATATTTTACCAATTATTATTTTATCTTGACGACAATAATCGTGCAATTCAAAAATAGCGCTTGTTTTTTGCACGATATTTGCTAACATCTTGCGCGATATGATGGTTGATTGTGATACCTGCATGATTGTTTTGCGCAATAAAGAGGGGGGCAGATGAGATTGTTTTTCAGGGAGTCTTATACCGCAAGATATTTCCTGTTTTCTGAAAAATTTTACAAATGGAGCATTCGCAAAAAACTGCTTACTGCCATCCTGCCCCCTGTAATATTTATCATTCTGGTCACCGGGTTTGTTTCCAACTGGTTTTCTTCCAGATTCCTGAACATGGCGCTGGAACGATCATCCAGGTTGCAATGTCTTGCACAGGGACATGAAATCGAGAGTTTGCTGGAAAGATGCCGAATTGATCTGATAACACTGTCCCAACATCCTTCCGGCAAAGATGACCTGAAGAAATTTCTGACCATTCATAAACAGACCGGGGGGGATTTCTATCGGGAACTCGCCTACATCGGAGCCGACAGCGCCAGACGATTTTTTCTTCTGAATGTCGGGCCGTCTGTCTTGGAGCTTCGCCCGGATCAGCTCTCCGAGATCAAGCCCAACCCCATGGTTATATTCGAGCATATTCGGTCCCTGGGTTCCGGCCAGTTTTATCTCTCTGATATTGCAGAGACATTCTATCCGCTGCCTCTGGATAAAAATGGACATGCCCTTACCACGGTTGTCCTGCGGATGGCTGTTCCGTGCCTGGGTCTGGATGGCCAGACCGAGGGATTCCTGATTCTGGGTATAGATGTCCATCACCTGAGGAACATTCTGTCCCTGTTCAATTCATCCCAGTCGCCCCTTCATGCATTTTCCCGTACGCCCGAACTCCGTTACGCCTATATCTTCGATCGCCACGGCTGGATGCTGTTTCAATCGGAGAATTTTGAAGAAAAGGGGGCAGTGCTTTCAACCTCAAAAATCCGGTCCGGTTTAACAGGGACCATCAGCAAACCTGGCTTTGCTACCGCATTCCGGCCAGATCCGGAACATGAATCGTTCTGGAAAATGGTTGTTGATGTTCAGGCCGGAAATCATGGGGCCCTCACCATTGACGATAAAGGAAACCAGACCCGATCCCAAACTGACAATTACTATCTGGCATATACACCCATAAAGTTCCAGTCCGCCCCTGAAGGGGCCGACAAGGAAACTATTCTGGGCCTCGCTTATCTGGACAGGACCCGGCTGACCCTGGCTGCACAGATACGTCAATACGACATATTGTTTATCCTTACGATTCTTACTGTCATTGTTATCACCGCCGTCATCTACGCGGTCAATCGCAAAATTACGCGCCCAATACTGGACCTGGCGAAATCGGTTTCAGAAATCGACCCATTAGAGCCTCTTGAAGAAATCAACACCCCCGATCTGGATCATGAAACGACCCTGCTGAAAAATGCTATCAACAGTATGATTATGACAATGGCTAACCAGCTTGAGGAGATCAGGAGAAAGGACAGGCACATACAGATTGCGGGTCAACGCGAGAAAATCAGGCTGGATGAGGAAATACCCATTGCAGCCTCCTCCCCTCCGGCTTTATTCAATGATCTTGTCGGATACAGCCCTGCGCTTGAATTGCTGAAATCGGAAATTCTGAAGGCGGCAAGCATTACTGCAGACGTGTTAGTCACCGGCGAAACCGGAACCGGCAAGCAATTGACATCGGAAGCTATTCACCATAACAGCTCAAGGAGAAACGAACCGTTCATTACCATCAATTGCGGCGCCCTGGATGAGAACCTTCTTCTGGACGCGCTTTTCGGACATGTCAGCGGCGCTTTTTCAGACGCCAAAACGAGCCGAAAGGGTGCATTTCTTGCCGCCAACAAAGGAACGCTTTTCCTCGATGAAATCGGTAACGCCTCGCCAAAGGTTCAGCAGGCGCTGCTCCGAACGCTTTCCGCACAAAAAGTTAAGCCCCTGGGATCAGACACGGAAATCGACATTGATGTGCGGCTGATATCCGCCACAAATGAAGACCTGAAATCCCTGATTGATCGCGGTATTTTTCGTGAAGATCTTTATTATCGTCTGAAGGTCATCTCCATTACCACGCCTTCTCTTCGTGAACACAAGGAGGATATTCCAGCTCTTGTCGATTGTTTCATTAAGGAAGCGTCGAGGAGAATGCAAAAAGAGGGGATCGGGTTAAGCCGCGGCACACTGGAACGCCTTAAAAATTACAATTGGCCGGGCAATGTCCGGGAGCTTAAAAACTGCATTACCCGGGCAGTGGCTATGGTAGAAACAGATGTGATTCAAACCGAAGACATCCGGCTTGAAGAGGCTTCCGAGGATATACCGATTATCATGATGGAACCACCCCCCTCTCTGTCAAAAGCCAAGGATAGCAGAAATTTAAAAGAATCTTCTCATGCCGATCTTCCGGAGTTAAGCAAAAGACAGCAAAAAGCCTTTCCTGCGATTCTTAAAAAAGGTGGAATTACCCGCCTGGAATACCATGAACTTATCGGAGCGGACATGTCAACCCGCACTGTCCAATACGATCTGCAGGATCTGGTCAAAAAAGGTTTCTTGATTAAATCCGGAAGTGGTCCTGGAACACGGTATTATCTCGCAACTATTAGCTGATTTGAGGTTGGGAGGGGGATTGAGGTTGGGATGGGGAAATGCTGGGCTGCTGAAAATGAGCGGCAAATCGCCTCTGGGATCGCCGCACCCCAGTGCGGCAATTATGACGACGCTCTTGTGGCGGCTAAAAGCGAAGAGGGCCGCACTGGGGTGCGGCGATCCCAGGATGTCCGTTCTCAGTTCATCCGTGTTCTTGAGCCATCAGTATTTTAAGGTCGTAATCCCCGCTAAGAAAAGCATCCTTGATCAGATTGACGGAATTTTCATTGGTCATGGCGACATCCATCTGCCGAAAGAATTGAAAGAGTTTTCCTATCATTTCCAGTTGACCGGTAGTCTCTTCCCGGCTTGCCTTGCTAAGGCGGGCGTTCACCATGTCGTGATCCTGGTGGACAGCGAACCCATGCTCCTTAAGGATACCGGCGATAGCTCGCGTCCTGCGACTTCGACGAACGAAATCCGCCGCTCCCCCCCTGAAAGTCAGGCTTATGTAGTTTTTATTCGGCGTTTTGCCACAATAGGTATCTACGACATTGAAATGATACCCGACTCGCGCCGCATAGTTAAGATAGTTATCGGAAATAATGGCGTAGCAGGGATCACGAAACGTGGATTCTCCCTCCGGGTTATTGACGGCATGGCGCATCATGATGGAGAACAACCCACTGGCATCAATCGGTTTAGCTCCGAATCGGGGAATTTTTTTGTGCAGCATCCCTGTTAACATTGCAGCGAGGGGCACGGAGATAACCTGGGATCGCTTCACTTTCCGACTCCCGTGTGTGTCTGCAAGGCCACCGCCCAGATCAATTAGATACAGATCAATCGGAAGAAAAACATCCAGCTTGTAGGCAGAGGTTCTTAGATCTCCCACATTACTGCCCATCTTGAACATCTCTTCGTAAGACTTTTCATGGACATAACGGGCGATATCGTGAAGGGTCCGGCACCCATCCGATGAAAATTCATGAGCACGCGGATCGGTCAGATTAAGAGGTGCGACTATCTCCGCAGCTCTTTCGAGAAGCTCAAACCGGGGAGACGTAGGCTTTTGTCCCCCTGAGTCGCTTAGCAATTCCTCACTCCCGAATTCATCGGCAAAGGGAACCTCTCCCTCATACACAAGGCCGCTGCCTGCATCCACCGTGATGGTTGTCCCCGGATGGATATCCCGTGTCGCCGTCCTGGTATTAAGCAGGGTCGGCACACGAAATTCCCGCGCCAACGATGCCATGTGGCCGGTGGTACTCCCGAAATCGGTAACGATAGCCTTGGCCCTGGACATGACACGGGTGAACTTGGGGGAGGGCCGTTTGGCTACCAGAATTGCGCCTTCCGGAAAATGACTCATATCCTCATCTTCATCAAGATGTACGGCAGGACCGGAACCCATGCCGGGACAGGCGGTTTCCCCTCCTTTCACCAGCACGCGAAAACCTTCAACGGGTCGGTCGGTGCAAGAGACTCGGCTCACGAGACGTAGCGGCCTTGATTGAAGAACAATTATCTGGCGATTCTTATCCACCGCAAATTCGATATCCTGAGGGCCGGCGAAATGCGCCTCCAGTTGAAGCGCCCACAGTGCAATTTGTCGTGCTTCATCATCGGTCAGGCAATCTTGCCCGAACTCTTCTGGTGTTAGCGGCACCTCTTTCAGCCCGATGCCCGGGAAAGGGACGAAACGGCTCTGTTGTTGCGAAGGAACCCGGACAATATCTTGCGCCGTTTTATCTCTTGGAACAAAGATGCTTTCTGGTGATGTTTTTCCATCCACCAGAGCAACACCCAGCCCTAATACAGCCTGAATCAGAACATGGCCTGAATCCGGTTGGTTGGGATCCTTTGAGAAGGCGACCCCGCTTGTTACGGTATCCACCATAGCGATAAAACCAACCGCCATTTCCGCAGACTCACTGAGGATTCCGTGGAGCAGTTGGTATTGAATCGCTTCAGGGGAGTAAAGGCTTGCAACCACGCGCAGATATGCGCTGGGGAGTTCTTCCCTGTTGACATTGAGGACGGACAAAAACTGACCGGCATACGAAAACTCGCTGTCTTCACCCAACGCACTGGAGCGAACCGCCATAAAGGGACTTGATCCCATTCTGAGAGAAAGCCGGTCGTAAAGCTCGAAAATGGAATCTCTGAGGGGTACGGGAACCTCCGCATTTTCGATCTTTTCGCGCAGCACACTGCCGATCTTTGCAACATCTCCGGATTCGGAAAGAAGCTCCTGATGTCTGTCCTGAACCCAGGAGCGTATCCCGCTTTCCTCCATGAGCAACCGAAAGCCCTCCGTGGTGACCAGAAAGCCATCCGGTGCAGGTAGCCGTAGTACATTTTTTATCTCGCCAAGGTTTGCCATCTTGCCGCCTGCCAGATCGGCGTGACTTCGAAGTATGGCTGGCATCTCCAGAACGGTCGCGGTGGGAATCTGAGGGTCCGGTTTTTCGAGCAATATTTTCAGCGCTGCAGTGCTGCGCTCCAGGGGCTTGTTCAGATCCGTATAGCGGTCTCCGGAGATGACATTCAAACTTTCCACCATGGCGTAGATATCGGCAATGGCGCGCATGACTTTTCGCTGGGTGAAGGAGGGGTCAATATGGCCCCTGCTGAGGATTTTATGCTCCAGATCGGATGTTGTTTCGAGGAAACTGTTGTTTGCGGAGATAAGCTTGCGAAATTCGGTGTGATATTTCTTAAGGCTGGCCACCTGAACGGCCGAGTCAACATTTACGCCCCTGCGAAGGCCGATGGCTCCAAGAAAAAAAAGAATGCCATCCAGGATGCCGGCAGACGCTTGATCCTTTTTTTGAACTGCGGTCTTTGATTTGTCGGATGATTTGGTATCTTCCATTGGCCTCCGGGTAGAATGCTGAATAGTCCTTTTTTCATTCATAATTCATAACTCGTAATTCTATGTATCTCTTTATGCGCTCATTTCCCGAGCTGCGGCGTTTTCTATGACTTGAACCAGTTTCAGTACCGGGTAAGGTTTTAACAGATAGGCAAAGGCTCCGCTTTTAAGCGTTTTTTCTTCATCCGGCAAGGAGAAATGGCCGGTCAAAAGAATAACCCGGGTGGGCAGAGACAAACGCCTGATTTCCGAGAGTACCTGGATACCGTTCATCCCTGGCATCTTGACATCGAGGAGGACCACATCGAAATCCCCCTGGACGATCCGCGCCAGACCAGAAAGCCCATCTGATGAGACTTCAACATCAAAGTCCCTGCGAGTGAGTATCCTGCTCAAGCTGGTTGTGAAACCCACTTCATCGTCAACAAGCAATACTTTAATGGCTTTCATTGGCGCCTCATTTTCTCCCGGAGGAACTTTACCATCTTGCGCGCGCTTTTTTTACGGAGTGAATAAATCAGGATTGGTTCTGATGCCGGATCAAGGGTCTCCACCAGCACCCATCGGGTGGGAAGCAAGAGCCCATGCAATATTCCCAATATTCCCAATCCTACCATGAAAGGACCGGTTATGGAAAGGGAAGAATAAAATAGAGCGGCAAGGCCCGCTATCACCGCACCCATGGCCATCTCCTCAAACCTGATCTGGCGCTTGACCCGGACCGACCCGATACGCTGAAAGGGGACCTGTTCCATGGAAAAATTGTCCTCTTTATCAGCGCTGGGCGGCCGGCCGGGCATCAAGATGGATTTCAGATGGAAAAGGCAGTGGTCTGTGGCGAACAAACTGACGGTCTCCTGTTCTGGTTCTTTGAGTACCGATTGAGTCAGTTTGAAATGGGATCGCACCACATGATGCTCACAGACGAACTGTTCATCCTCTTTTGTCTTCATCCGGATGAGTGCGCGATAGATATCCAGCGTGCGGTCAACCAGTTCACGCTGAAAAACCTTCTCGGTAAGATCGCCTATCGCGCGTTTGGGATAGAGACCCCTGACTACAGCCCTGAGGGCCTCTATCTCATCAATCGTCATCGTAAGGATATTCCCCCGGCGATGTTTTCGCCGCATGAAGACCAGGCATCATGGTGGTGATAATCGATACGGCCAGAACAAAGACCACCACAAAGGCATTCCAAAGATCATACTCCACAATGGTGGATTCGTAGAGAAAATATCCAATTATTCCATATAAAAAAATATTAGCTATGATATTCATAAATTAATCTCTCCCTCCTTAACCGATGACCTTATCGGCGAGCCAATTAACATAGATCACGCCGGAAATAACCAGGCTGATTGTAAGCAGTGAGACCCAATACCCTATCATGTTGTGATAAAACCATCTCATTATATCGTTCTCCTTATCTTAAATTAAGTTATGAATTGGTAAGTCAGGTTTAATTTTTCACTACCAGCGATGGTATCCAGTCAGGAACAGATTTGCCTTTCTGGTAACGGAGCGCAAAGTAAACCAGCGACATGATAAAGAAGCACAGAAAAAACATCTCCCCCAGGGTAAAGACAACGGCAAAGAAGGAGAGTATGGCATACTTTGATCCGGTCAACATGTAGGCAAGCCTCAAAAAGGCGCCAACCGTGGCCAGAATAAGCGAATAGCTGAGAATATAGCGAATTGCAGGCCCGCGTACATAGGCTGTCGCAATACTACCAAATTGCGCACCGAACATGGCGCCCACAATCATGAAGAGGACGGCGAGAAAATCGACATTCCCCATCATCGAGTGCCTCAGAGCGCCATAACCGCCGGAAACGACGATTTCAAGAAGATCCGTTCCTACGGCGATGTGTGTTGATGCGCCTACGATATAGATCATTGCCGGTACCCGGACAAACCCCCCGCCTACGCCAAGGAATCCCGCCAGCACCCCTGTTATAGCTCCCACGATAACAACTACCCACATGGAAATCACGACACGGGCCTGCCTGCAGCGCACGATGGGATAAAGGGAAATACGTTGAAAGAATGCGGGCAATGTACTCGTCATGACCTCACGGCCAACTGCGATACCTTCTTTCTCCATCTTTATCGCCTGTTTGTTTGCCGCCTGGGTTTCAATCTGCGTATAGATAAATAAGCCGACCATCACAACCACCGAGGTGGTCAGAAGAACGATACCTGAAAGCCCCAGATTTTTTGTCCAGGTAAGCAGTCTGACCCCCTGCTCCACGCCGAACATGGTTCCCCCCACCATCGCAAGGCCAAGAACCCAGTCGATATTGCCGAGCTGTCGGTGACGCACCGTGGCCACGACAGACTTGCCCGCGATATGGCACATGTCAATTCCCGAGGCCATGTAGCCCGGAAAGCCGAATACGATAAGGGCCGGAGTGACCATGTAGCCGCCACCGACACCGATAAAACCACCAACCATTCCAACAGTTGCACCTGTCAGAACCAGGAGCATCCAGGGCATTTCTATCCCTGCAATAGCAAAATCAAACATGTTTTACGCCTCCTTATATAGGAACTGCAAATAAACAATTCATTGATATCTTTAGCCGAACAAATTGTACAATTCTACAATCTCAGAGCATTAGAAAATAAACGCAAGCTAAATGCCGATGAGTTATTTATTTCCAATTATTTAGTGATGTGCGATCTTGTCCAGCTTCAATCCCAGGATATCGGTAAACCCTTCGGCCATCAATCCGAGTGCAAGGCCAATAATCAGCACCATCCCGACATTCCAGGCCCCTGACCATGGGTTTGTCTCGACCCCCTTATGTTTGAAGGTGTCTCTGAATTTAAATCCCTTGGCATCTTTTATCTCCGAGGCCACCATGACCTTGAGCATTCCGCCCTCCAACTTGGCCCGTTTCTCATCTTTGATCAGCTTTTTATCAATGACACCATCGGTGTTTTTCGGCAAACGGTCACCCTTCTTGACTTCCACTGCCTGAAGGCCCTCAATTTTATCAAACTTGCCGATCTGCAGCATCACCGGGTTTTCCTTGGTTGCATTTTTGAAATATGCTGAATGAACGGCGTACCCATCAACCTTGGATTTGTAATAATACCACGAAATCATCTGCCCGGAAGTGTATGTCCAGTACGAGTAATAAAACAACCCAAAAGCCACTGCCAACCAAACCACAAACTTAATCGATCCTGTCGTTTTTGACATTTATAAAACCTCCCTTTTCTAAATGTTTTTCTTGATTTTAGTCCTTTATAAAAAGGACCGGTTATTCGCCTCTATAATGTCACCCCTAAGGGATTGGATTCCTTGAGAGCCAATTCAGTCTTCTTCCCAATTGGTTATCACTATGGATAGAGCAATACTTATGCCATGCCTCTCACTCTGTCGTTTTATTCGCCATCCGCAGTGACCACTATGCCTGTATCAGCATCATTAATTATTTATTATCAATATGTTATGTGCATATCCGTTGGAATTCTTTTCGGAGCAACAAGTCGCGAAGCGTCTTCGGTTACCGGGAACTGAAAGTCTCTTCCGTCTGACCGATGCCAGAATTATTTACAACATGTAAAGAAACACTTTCAACCGCCGAAAGGGGCTCGGGACATAACAGATTTTCCGATTTCACATAAGTTTCAACCTTGAGACGATACTTTTCGATTTTGGCCTGGATGGTCGGTCTGGAAAGACCTAAGAGTTTGGCTGCGATGCTCTTGTTGCCGCCTGTGATTTCGAGTGCCGCCCCAATAACGGTGCTGGAAAAATGGTCATTCAAATAATCAAATACGTTCTCGTATTTCTTAGAAAGGAGAACCCTGCGGATCCATTGTCGTGTTGTCTCTTCGGGATACCCATCATCGGCGCTCTCATACACTTCAATTCTCTTTTCTATAACATGGGTGATATCTTCCGGACGAATGGGGCACCCGCGGCTGAAAATAAGGGCCTTTTGTATGGCGTTGGACAGCTCACGGACGTTGCCGGACCAGTGATACCGGCTGACGATTTCCTTGGCCTCAAGGGTCATTCCCGGGTTATCCACGTTCATATCCCTGGAAAATCGGGCAAGAAAATGATCAATAAGACGGGGTATATCCTGCAGGCGTTCCCGCAGGGGGGGAATACGGATGGTGACCACCTTCAAGCGGTAATAGAGATCTTCCCGAAAAGATCCGTCCGCAATGGCGGATTCAAGATCACGGTTGGTAGCCGCAATAATGCGAACATTAACCGGTATGGTTTCATGTCCGCCGAGGCGCTCGATACCTTTCTCCTCAAGCAGACGCAGGATTTTGGGTTGCAGACTTAAAGGCATATCACCTATTTCATCCAGAAAGACCGTTCCCCCGTGCGCCTGTTCGATTCTCCCGATGCGCCGGCTAAGCGCCCCGGTGAAGGTCCCCTTTTCGTATCCGAAAAGCTCGCTTTCCAGCAAATTTTCAGGGATGGTTACGCAATTGATCACCAGGAAGGGCGCGCTTGCTCTGAGACTGTGCTGATAAAGGGCGCGGGCTACGAGTTCCTTTCCAGTTCCGGATTCCCCCCGAATGAGTACCGTAGCATCGGTGGGGGCGGCTCGCCCAATGGTTTTGTAGAGTTCCTGCATGACTTTACTCTGTCCGATGATGATCTCGGAAGATGTTGTCTTGGTAACAACGTCCATGTCCACGCGGGAGCGCACAAGACGGCCTGCCTCCACAGCCTGACCGATAAGGGTGAGAATATCGGGAATATCAAATGGCTTGGTGACATAGTCAAAGGCGCCCAGTGTCATTGCCTCAATGGCCGTCTCCGTGGTGCTGAAGGCTGTCATTATAATCCCGGTAAGCTTGGGATCAATTTCGCGCATGGCCTTGAATGTTTTCAGCCCGTTCATCCCCGGAAGACACACATCTATGATAGCCAAATCGACTCTGGCCGATCCGATGATCCCAAGGCCCTCTTCACCACTGGAAGCAGTCAATACGGTATGCACATCATCGGATAAAAGCTTTTCAAAGCTCCGACGCAACTGTTGATCATCGTCAACAATAAGGATTGTAGCCATTGACCGCCTCCGTTTCGCTATAGCTTTCAAGATAATGATCTTCCCAAAATCATTATCTTGAAAGCTATATTTATAAAAGCAGGTCGGGGAGCGGGAAAAACCCCTAATCACTAACTCCTGCCCCCTGCCCTATCTACACTGTAGTCATCCGCTCGTGAGAATTCTCGATAGTACAGACAAGTGTTTCCACATCACAAGGTTTAAGGAGAAGTTCCGTAGCGCCCATTTTCAATACTTCGGTGACGCGTTCGATATCCACATGACCGGATAAGATGATCACCGGAGTAGTAATGCCCATGTCCCGGATTGCTTTCAGGGTCGCTACGCCGTCCATCCCCGGCATCTTGATGTCAAGGACGATAACATCGAAAGTTTCGGTGGAAAGAATGTCGATGGCATCGGCTCCACTGTGAGTCGATCTGATCACCATCTCTCTTCTTCGCAAGACCTTAGTCAAGGACTCTACAAAAAGCTTCTCGTCATCAATCAGAAAAACACGTATTAAATTTGACATTTAGAGTGTTACCCCCTTTCTCCCTGTACCAGTTTTCTCCGGTAGGCTTCACTGACCTTTTCCTGGAGATCGTCGATCCTGACCGGTTTCATCAAAAAGTCAAACGCTCCCAGTTGCATGCCCTCAATTCCCGATTCGATGGAGCCATGGCCTGTAAGTATGACTACTTCCACAAGAGGTGCTTTTTTCTTGATCTCTTTCAATGTGGCGATGCCATCCATCCCCGGCATCTTCATGTCAAGGATGATGACATCGAACTCCTTGTCCCCGACCACGCTGACAGCATCAGCACCGTTATATTCTACTACAACATCATATCCTCTTTTAGACAGAAGCTTAAGCAGGTTATTGGCGAAAGCCACCTCATCGTCAACGAGAAGAATTCTAGGTCTTTTCATTATTGGCTCCTCATTTTTATATGTAGAGCGGGGTTAGGTAATTACCTCTTCCCGGTTTTCATGAGCGTTGTCAGGAGGACTGAAGGGAAGAAAAATATTGAATTGAGTCCCCTTGCCTATGGTGCTTCGAACTGAAATGTCTCCGCCCACCGCCTTGATAGTGCTGTAGGTTATGGAAAGCCCCAATCCTGTCCCCTTTCCCACAGCCTTCGTGGTGAAAAAAGGGTCAAAGATTTTTTCCATGTTCTCAGGAGAAATACCCGAACCCGTATCGCCGACGGTGATCTCCACACCATGTCGGTGGCTGTCTGTACGGGTTCCAATACTGATAGTTCCATAAGGTTTTCCTTCATGAGCGTCAGCAGCATTGTTGATAAGGTTTATAAACACCTGCTGCAGCAGGGAAGGGTCCGAGGGAAAGGACGGAATATCTTTTTCCAGGTCGAGTACAAACTGAATCCCCATTCCCTTTGCTTTTCCATCCATAAGCCGTATCACCTCTTCAAGGAAAACATTCAGATTTACCATCTCCCTTTGAGACTTGTTTCGGCGTGAAAATTTTAGGAGACTCTGTGTGATGAGACTGCAACGATGAACCTGGGATTCCGTCTGAGACAGGGAGTCGATCAATTCGGCCTTGACTTCATCATTCAGACCGGTTGCCTCATCAATCGTGTCTCTCATTACCTGGCTTTCAGTAAGAATGATGGCAAGGGGATTATTGATCTCGTGCGCCACTCCGGCGGAGAGTTCCCCGAGTGAAGCCAATTTTCCAGCCTGAACGAGCTGTTTGTTCAGCGAATCCGTGTCTTTGTCCTGCTTCTTTATGATATCAATCATGTGGCGGGTAATTATTAAAGATATGACCAGGATGATCATAAGACTGAACAGAAGGAAAATTAGTGCAGCCCGATTTGCTTGATTTGCATCTCTAAAGGCTTCGGCGTAATCCTGTTTTACAACCAGCTTCCAGCGTGGATTTTCAAGCCAGGTATAGGCGACTAACTGACGAGGAAAACGCTTGTCCGGATCGCTGCTATCGGACTCATAAATTCCGATGCTGCTTTCCTCGCTGAAAAACTCAAGTGGCAACGGAGCCTTTCCCATAATTTTACCGCTGAAACGGGGAGTGGTCTGCAGGATTCCTTCTTGATTCGAAAGATATACCTCACCGGTTGCACCCATCTTGACATCTTCAACCAGGGAACGGAAATATTCCGTATCTATGCTTGCCCGCAATATCCATTTCCTGTTCCCATCAATCCTGGTAACAGCAATAACAAAATGGGGCGCGTTGCGAAACCCGGCAAACATATCACTGATATATATCCCTTTAGTCATCACTTCCTTAAACCATACAGTATTGGAATAGTTCTTGTCCATCAAATCATAGGGGCCGATATACGCCAAATGATTGCCTTCATCATCTATAAGTCCCAAGTCCGTAAAAAAAGAATGACCCTGATTCATCACGCTGAAGATTCGTCTGAGATTTCCCTGGTTTTGCAGGGAATCGGGAGAATGTGTCAGAATTACCAATTGGAGGTCTGAAGTTCGTTCCCGTAAAAAGAGCTCTATTATTTCCCGATGGTGGTCAACCTGATTCTTGAAATAGTCCATTATCCGGATATTTGAAAAACCGGAATAGTAAGCGTATATCCCCCAACCGACCAAAAAAAGGGGAACCACAGAACATATCAGGGTGAGAAAAATGAATTTCCGGTAGAGTTTGGAATAACGCTCTTTCCCCTTTTTTTCCAGATGGGGGTGCTTTGTGGATACGTCTATTTCCTGTTTAAGTTCCATTGACACCCCTTTACTTGAAGATGACACTGTGAACAGCATAATTACGAATTATGAATAAGAAAACATCCAGCCTTCACCATCCGCTTTTGCTTTTCCTTCATACTTCATACTTCTTCGAACAGTGTGGTTACTGAAACGATTGAAGCAAGATATGTACCATGCTTCTCCAACTACGTTTATATGCGTCATTCGCAGTGATTGCGGTGTCTGAGTTCACAGTATTAATCATTTATTATCAATTTGTTATGCGCTAAATTGTCGGGATTCTTTTTGGGTCGATAAATTGCGGGACGTTTCCGGATACCGGGAAGTGAAAGTCTTTTCTGTAGAGATGATGCCAAAATTATTTACAACATGTAAAGAAGATTTTTTCGAGCTGGAGGGGAGGTTTGGGGTGTTGGCAATTTTGTAAACTTATTCCATTTGAGCATCGTTCCAAAAGAGATTCACACTGTCATTTCTCATTGAATATTAAGGTGTTAGAAAAACCCACAACATATAGACCTATGCGGCAATTTCCATCAACCCACCCAGCGGTGGAGGTGTTGGGGTGGGGGTTCAAAAGCGTAGGTTATGACTGTTGACAGAATGTCATGAGTCGTTTCCTACAAACGTTTTTTAGATTTAATCCAGGATTTTCTCTTCGTGAATGGTTCCGGGTTCCGATTTACCTAAACCTTTGGGGCCGCTGCCAAGGCTGGAGGAAGGCGATCCGGCCTGCGGTTTCTTTGGCGCCGGCGGCAAATGATTTTTTTCCAATGCAGATTTGATTTTTTCCAATTCCGCAATGCTGGTATTAAGGGATTCCATTTTGCTTTCCAGATTTCGAAGCAATTGGCTCGTCTGATCCTGAAGTCGCTTTTCAT
>Ga0194044_10000705_pt1 | contig 16746 bp, 12 predicted proteins | sample JunL4417m_MetaG_FD_155460 | JGI IMG/M metagenome (GOLD analysis project Ga0194044, IMG submission 155460) | Anoxic zone freshwater microbial communities from boreal shield lake in IISD Experimental Lakes Area, Ontario, Canada - Jun2016-L442-17m | ecosystem: Environmental > Aquatic > Freshwater...
CGATGTGCCCTTCGTATCCGCCCATGTAGCCGAGTGCCGCGCGGTGCTGCAGCCCGAAGGCCAATGGATCGAGCGTGTGGTCGAAGCTCAGCAGGTGGATCGAACAGGCGATGTCCCGAGCCGCCCGCAGAGCGGTAAGCGCATTGGCCGCCGCTCCAAGGCCGACATCCCACAGAACGAACTCGCCCGTGTGGCCTCGGAGGCGCTCGACCAGGCGCAGTTGCCGGACGTACAACGCTTCCGCTTCGGCGACGGGGCCGATGACCGGATGAAAGGTCTCGTGATGGGCCACCGAATGGACGCTGTGCGCGCCATTCGCCAGTTTGACGATGCGGTATCCGGCGGGTGGCTCCACGGACTGCATTTCACTCACGCTTCAGCCGCGCCGAGATATTCTCCGCCTCTTTCTTGAAACAGCTCCTCATTCCTCGACATGGCTCAACTGCGCGAGCACGCCAAGGTCTTCGAGTGTGGTCGTGTCGCCTTTGATTTCCGTGCCGGAAGCAATTTGCTTGAGCAGACGGCGCATGATTTTGCCCGAGCGGGTTTTGGGTAACGCCTCGGCAAACCGAATGTCATCGGGCTTGGCCACCGGACCAATTTCTTTGGCGACGTGCAGGCGCAACTCTTCGCGCAAGGCAGCGTCGGCATGCACGCCGCCTTTGACCGTCACGAAGGCGACAAGGGCCTGGCCCTTCATGGCATCAGGCCGCCCAACCACGGCGGCCTCGGCAACTTTCTGATGGCTGACGAGGGCGCTCTCGACTTCCGCGGTGCCAATGCGGTGACCAGACACGTTGAGGACGTCATCGATGCGGCCGACGATCCAAAAATAACCGTCCTTGTCCTGCCGGCTGCCGTCCCCGGTGAAATAGCTATGGTCCACTTCGGTCCAATAAACCTGCCGGTAACGATCCGGGTCGCCCCAGAGACCGCGCAGCATGCCTGGCCACGGCTTGCGAATCACGAGCTTGCCGCCGCAATTGCGCGGCACCGTTTTGCCGTAGTCATCCACGACATCGGGCACGATGCCGAAGAAGGGCAGAGTGGCGGAACCGGGCTTGGTGGGAGTGGCGCCCGGCAGCGGAGTGATCAGGATGCCACCGGTCTCGGTCTGCCACCAAGTGTCCACGATTGGACACCGTTTGCCGCCGATGGTTTCATTGTACCAAATCCAGGCCTCAGGATTGATGGGTTCGCCCACGGTGCCGAGCAGACGGAGCGAACTCAAATCGTGTTTCTTTGGCCACTCGACACCCCACTTCATGAACGCGCGGATGGCGGTGGGGGCCGTGTAAAGAATTGTCACGCTGTATTTCTCGATGATGCGCCAGAAACGATCCGGCTGCGGGAAATTCGGGGCCCCTTCGTACATCAGACTCGTCGCCCCGTTTGCCAGCGGGCCATAAACCACATAACTGTGGCCCGTCACCCAGCCCACGTCCGCCGTACACCAATAAACGTCCTCGTCGTGCAAATCGAAGACGTACTTGGCAGTCAGTTTGGCGTAGAGCAGGTAGCCGCCCGTGGTGTGGAGGATGCCTTTGGGTTTGCCGGTGGAGCCGCTGGTGTAGAGGATGAAGAGCGGCGCTTCGCTGTCCATTTTCTCGGCGGGACAATGCGCATCAACCGCCTCCAACTCCTCATGCCACCACAGGTCGCGGCCTGCCTGGAAATGAACCTCGTTATTGGCGCGGCGGAGCACGATGACCTTCTCGATGGTCCCGGCCAGCAGCGCGCCCTGAGCATCCTTAAGCGTGAGCGCCTCATCGACATTCTGTTTGAGCGGCACCACCGCCCCCCGCCGAAAACCCCCGTCGGCAGTGAGGACAAGTTTCGCCTGCGAATCCTGAATACGGTCGGCGACCGACTGGGCGCTGAACCCGCCGAATACAACCGAATGCACTGCGCCGACGCGGGCGCAGGCGAGCATGGCGATGGCGGCTTCGGGGACCATCGGCAGGTAAATCAAGACGCGGTCGCCTTTCTTGAGGCCGTTGCGTTTGAGAACATTGGCAAAGAGACAGACTTCGTGATGGAGTTGATTGTATGTAAGGGTGCGTTCCTCCCCCGGCTTGCCCGGGGCAGCAGGCTCACCTTCCCAAATCAACGCCGCCTTGTTGGCCGTCGGGGTGCCGAGATGACGGTCCAGGCAATTGAAGCTGACGTTGAGCTGGCCGCCGACGAACCATTTGGCAAACGGTTCCTGCCATTGCAGCACTTTGGTCCACGGCTTGAACCAGACCAGTTCTTCCTTGGCCTGTTTGCCCCAAAACTTCTCCGGGACAGTAATTGATTCACGGTAGAGTCTGCGGTACTCAGTCAGCGACCGGATGTGGGCGCGTTTGGTAAACGCTTTGGGAGGCGGGAAAACCCGGGTTTCCTGAAGAACCGATTCGATGCTCGATGATGTCTGATTTTCACCCATATTAATTCTGTGGTTTAGTTGCTGCATTTTAGTGCGTCACTTCGCGTCGTCAACGACAGAAGCCTTGGAACTGGCCTGCGTCAGGGCGGATTCAAGAACCTGCAAAATCGTAGCCGCCGATGGCAGTCGGCGCACTTTTCCTCGATTATCGGAGTGTTAGCGCCGACTGCCGTCGGCGGCTACGATTTCTTGAAACCACCCTGGGCCTGCGTCAGCAACGACGCCGACATCGAGCGTGAACCAGGGGCGCGCCGCGGCAGCGGGTCCATGCCGGTGACCGGTAGTTGCAAGTTGCCGTTTTACCCTTCTGAGGCCGTCGCACCAGCGCTGTTATTAGACACTTACTGTCCAAGAACTTGATGCAAAGGGCATGGTCTTCTGAGGCTCACAGACTTCCGTCCGGGTAGAGAGCACGTCGAAACGCAATTACTTGTTGCGTTCACAGACGAAATTGCCGCGCTTGTGACAAATGCGCCGTTTTCCACCGAATATGGCGGCGGCAGTGCTACCGGGTTGGGTGTGATTAATGCGACTTCATCGAAACACTTTGACAACCCGCTTCGGGTTCTGGCCAACGGCCCAATGCTCGCAGCGCTTTGTGTCCTCTTGATGACAAACCCGGCGGTGACCAGCTTTGCTTCCGATCCAACGCCAACCTCAAGCGTGCCCCTGGCCTGGGACGCCAGCACGGAAACAAATGTCGCGGGCTACAACATCTACTACGGCACGATCAGCCGCAACTACACGCAGTTGATTTCGGTCGGCAATGTGACGCAAACGACGATTACTGGGCTGACGCCAGGGACTACTTACTTTCTTTCCGCGACGGCGTATGACGATACGGGCATGGAGAGCGACTATTCAAACGAAACCTCGTTCACCGTGCCTGCGCTCAGGCCGGAACTGAGGCTGCTTCGGTCGGGAACCGAATCGGTCCTGCAGTGGCCAACCAATTTCCCCGGCTACACGCTGGAATGGAGCAGCAGCCCAACCGGAGGATGGGCCATCCTGTCGTCCAATCCCTCAATCGTGGGGAGCAGCTTTACCTACACGAACACGACAATTGCGACACAGCTATATTACCGATTGCAGAAATGACGAGTTGCCCCTGCCCGCTTCACAGTGGTCAGGGACTCAAACGCACCCGGTAGAAGGCTGCCGCACCGCCGGGGGCGGAGATTGGCCACTGGGCGAGGGCGTTCGAGGCTGTCAGCGAGGCCACCGGCTGGAAGGCGCTGGAGAGATTGGTCGTTGCCAGGACATCATACCGCTGGCCCGGGATTGCCGCCCAGGAGAGCACCCACGGCGAACCCGCGATCACGAGCTTGAAGGATGGGACGAGACGAATCCAATCGGTCTGAGTTTGGTATCGTGCTCCGGCGGTGTCGGTCACTAACGCGTAAAAAGGATGCAAGCCAAGGCCCAAAATAGCGGAGGGCACGGTGAAGAGGGCGGATGGCTGGTTGGATACCAAACCCACCGAGCCACCGGTGCTAAACAACTCGATGCGCGAGATATTCGTGGCATTTGCGGTGACAGAAAACTGGAGCGGCGTATCGAGCGTCGCATTCGTCCCGGCGAGCAGAGGCGTGAACGTGGCCGTCAGGCCGGTGTTGTGAATCCGGACGTTCCGGGAAACACTAGTCTGTGTCCGCACGCTCGTGCCTTCATAGGCGACCGCGGTCAGGACATGGAAGCCGTCGGGGAATCGAGTGGTGTCGAGAAGCAAACTCACTGGCAGCCAGGCATCGCCCGATCCGACGTAGAGGTGATTCCGCGGCCGGAGGTCGTTGAGGTTGTCCTGCAGCCCGCTCGTTCCGGACGGCAGGGTCAGCAGATTAGTCGAGGCAGTGAGCGTCACCTGGATTTGAGACGCGGCCCACCCGGGTTCGCGCGCATAAAGGGTGAACTGCGCAGCCACAATACCGCAGTAGGTGTCGTCGCTGAAATCCGAGGCCAACACCCCATCCAACGACTGCAATGCCTGGTTTGCATTGACACTGTTTACGAGGCTTTGGGTGAGCGCGGCAACGGTTGTGCCGACGTCGATGTTTGTCACGCTCACGGTTACCTGGGTGCCGTTGGTCTTGGTGAAGGCCAATTGCAGCCAATCTCCCACCGCGGGTGTGTTGCTCACCAGCACACCCAGATAGCCGGTAGCAGTGGTGTCGAGGAAGGTTGACCGGGCGGGGGTCAGCAGGGTGGTCAATTGAGCCGCGGAACCAATCGCGGTGCTGGCGCCCAAGGTCAGATGACTGCCGGGAACCGCTGGATCGAGCGACTGCAGTTCCATGCGGTCGCCCACTGGCCACGCCTGCACGCGGGTGAAGTTTGTCTGCGCGTTCAGCGCGCGGGCCAGGTCCGTCGCCACGGACGCCACCGTGGCGTTGGTTGGCACAGTGTAATTGACCGCAAAACCGTTGAGTGTGACCGACAGAACATTGCTCCGGGAAGGCGGCAGGTTGGTGATGATCTGAACGAAGTTGCCGTCAACAAAAAGGTCCACGCGGCCGAACGACAGGTTGGTGGCGGCGGCGAGGAAACTTGGATTAAGGACGGCCTGGCCGCTAAGCACGGTGCCGTTGGTCAGCGAACTCCATCCGGCCATGCCCGGACGGGCAAAAGGCGCAGAGAGCGGTTCGCCAACCAGGACACCCTGGTAGGGATTGAGCAGGCTTTGGTAGTAGGCTTCAGCGAGACAAAACCCGCGGTCCTGGTAGAAATACGCGCGCGGGTCGGGGAACTTTTGCGGGTAGCTGCAAGGTTCAACAACGGTCCCATAACTGCCCGCAGCGCCGGCGTTGAGAAAGGCCAGCAGACAAACCTGGCCCGCGTCATAAAACATGCTGCCGGCGTAGGAGGTAAGACTGTCCGCCATCGCGCCGCTGACGAAGGCGTTTGCCGGCAGAGAGAGATTGGCCAGACCCGTCAGAAGGCCGAGGAGATTGGTGAACGATGTGGAATCGGTGTTGATCCACACCAACGAGTTGTCGCCACGAACGCGGCTTGCGAAGATGGCGTTGTCAAACTCGCCGAATCGCACGCTCCGGGCTGAATCGCTGGTCCGGGCGAGATAGACGGTCTGGGTGGGGAAGGTGCTGTCGCTGGCGACACCACGACTCAGGATGAGGTCTGCGCTGGCGAGGTTGCTGGCGGTGAGCATCATGGCCAGATAAGAATCGGCGGGCGCCGTGTCGGGCTGCGCCTCTCGAAGGGGCAGTTCACTGAAAGCGTAACTATTGGAGGAGGCATCGGGCAGCGAGCAACTGCCGGGCAAACAGACGAGCGGCGGCGCGGTATCGTTCTTAAGGCCGTAAAACAGAGGAGAAGTCGTGCTGTTCCGGCCGGCGTTATCATTGACCCGATAGGGAATATCCATCGAGAGGAGGACGAACTCAGCCTGGTTGGTGAGCCCGCGTTCAGCGATCATGGCCATGAGGGGATTGCGAAGCAGGGTTACGAAGTCGGTCCGGCTCCACTCGATCACGCCGTTCGTCCACCCGGCCATCCGCAGAACGTTCTGAGGTGGAACACCGCGCTTTTCGCAATAGTCATTGCCGAGCTGAACTGAATTGGTGCTGCTCTGGTTGACGACGACAATGACATTCAGCCCGCTGCCGCCAGCCCAAAGGGTTGCAGCGGCCAACAGTAAAACCAGCATCGATAACGGCCCGGCAAACAATCGCATGGTGGCAGGATTCACCATATTTGCCGTCACGTAAACTGCATTTCACATCATGTCGGCTGCCAGGACGCGAATGGTTTCCTCCAGCGTCGTCTGACCCGAGATGGCTCGGTAAAGTCCGTTCTGCCACAGCGTGCGCATGCCTTGCTGGATGGCGATTTCCTCGAGGGCGGACGTGGGCAGTTTCTTCAGCACCGCTTCGCGGAAGGGCTCGTCCGCCACCAACAACTCGCTGACAGGCAAGCGTCCGGCGTACCCGGTTTGGTTGCACTGGTCGCAGCCGGTTCCCCGGCGGAATTGGGCCTGGGCGACAAGGGGTTCGGGCACCACCTTGAGCTGGCTCGGGGTCGGTTCGCATGGCTGGGCGCAATGCGGACAGATGCAGCGCACCAACCGCAGCCCCATCACCCCGAGAATACTCGATGCCAGCATAAACGGCTCGATCTCCATGTTGATAAGCCGCGTGAAAGCACCGGCGGAAACGCCGCTGTGGATAGTGCTCAGCACCAGGTGGCCCGTCAGACCCGCCTGGACGGCAATGGAGGCGGTGTCCGGGTCGCGAATCTCGCCCACCATGATGACCTGCGGATCCTGCCGCATGATGCTTCTGAGCGCGACGGCGTAAGTGAACTCCTGGGCCGGGCTAATCTGCGTCTGGCTCACCATCGGAAGATTGAATTCCACCGGATCTTCCACCGTGCTGATGCTCACGCTGGTGCCGTCCCGCTGCATGATGTAGCACAGCGCAGAGTACATCGTGCTTGTCTTGCCCGACCCGGTCGGCCCGGTGAACAACAGCAGTCCACTGGTCCGCTTGAGCACACGCAGCAGTCCTTGCAGGGTCGAATCCTCGAAACCCAGACTGCCTAGATCGAACCGCCGGTCCCGGGGATCGAACAGCCGCACCACGATCTTTTCACCGCGCGTCGTCGGGAAAATCGAAACGCGCAATTGCACTCCGTCCAGTTCCGGATCGCCCACGGCCGTGCCGTCCTGGGGCAGGCCGGCCTGGTAGGTGACGAGGTTGGCCATCACTTTGAAGCGCATCGAGATTTTGTCCATGAGGTCGAGCGGCAGATGCGCCACCTCGGTCAGCACACCATTGACCCGCGCGCGCACCGCGATCGAGTTTTCCCAGGGCTCGATGTGGAGGTCGCTGGCGCCAAGCCGAGTGGCGTCCTGCACGAGGCAGTTGACCAGCACGCTGACCTCGAGACCCTGGGCGGCCAGTTCGGATTGGAGATATTGTACTGTGTAGCTCATAGACTAAGGCGGATTGGGAGTCGGCGCGGACCCTCTTGGCGAAGGGTTGGAAGAGTAGAGGGCGACGAGCCGGGAGATGAGCACGGTGATGTAGAACACGCCGGTGACCGCCTCCATGACCGCCAGCATCCGGGCCACGTTGGCAATCGGGCTGATGTCGCCGTACCCAATGGTTGTGAGCGTGGCGAAACTGAAGTAAAACGCGGTGAATCCATCCATCGATTGGCGGGATGCCGGTCCCACGCTGAAGGCGAAGGCATTGGGCACCAGCCGCGCCACCAGCATGTAGGTGATGGCCCAAAGCATTCCCAGAAGCAAATATCCGGAAATCCCGGCGCAGAGCACCTCTGCATTGACCCGTGGAGCGCGCAGAATAAAACGCAGCAGGTTGACCACCACGAACACCAGAAACACCAGGTCGGCGATGAGAAAAACCTCCGATGGAACCAGGTTCGGCCGCAAATGGTTGCCCCATTTCCCCACGACCGCAGGTATAACCAGTAGTAGCGCCAGTATCAAAGTCCGCCGGTTGCCGCCGACGGCCAACACCGACAAAACGAGCACCACGGTCATTAGCACGGCCTCGACCAGATCACCGTTCTTGAGACCCTCGACGAAAGGAGAGGTGAAGAAGAGCAAGCCTAACGCGATAAGAAGTTCCACCGCTGAAAAACGGAGGAGTCCAGGGCGGCGGAGTGCGGGCGCCTGGGATGGCGGTTCGGAGAGCTGCGACATGCCTCGGAAGATTCGCCCCTATTCACCCAGTTGCGCCCGGATATCGTTGAGCAGTTCCATGGTGCGGTTGGTGATCGACAACGATGCCAGGTTGTTTGAGGGCGGGCTGTTGAAACTTTGGCATCCGATGGACAGCAGGAGGAGAGCCGGCGCCAAGACCGCCAGGATCGCGGCGTTCCTTTTGCTCCATAGCCTCCCAATTCTTTTCATGGTCTTTGTTTATCCTTCGAGTTGATTGCTTTCTTGCGCCACGCGGTCCTTGACACGACACAGCAACCCATGCCAGTCAGCACCGCCGAAATCACCAACAGAGTGGCACAGAAGGGCTGGAATGTCGAAGATAACCTTCAGCACGGCGTGCCGCCGGTCGGCCAGGCCGTCTGGAACCGCACTCGACGCCCACAGGTGGCTGGTTCGAACCGCTCCCTGACAACTATTCCTTCAATGGCTTTGGTCGCCGCATCGGCTGATTTCACGCATTTCCTTGACCTTGCGCTTGCGCCCGCCACGGAAAAGAGCTATCTCCCTTTCATGGAGCCCGTCGAAGCCCTGGTGGCCCTGAATTTAATCGAGCACGTCGGCCCGGTGCGCGTGCGGCAATTGCTCGAACATTTCGTCGATGCGCCCGCCATTCTGCGCGCTTCCAGACAGCAGCTTCTTCAGGTTCGCGGCATCGGCGAAGATACGGCCGAGGCCATCGCCAACTGGGAGAAAACCATCGATCTCGGTGCCGAACTCAAGTGCATCACGGATTTCGGTTGTCGCATTGTCAGCCAGGCGGACCCGGAGTATCCGGAGTTGCTGCGGCAAATTTACGACCCGCCGGTTGTCCTCTACGTGAAAGGCGAGTTGCTGGCCAGGGACAAGAACTCCGTCGCGATGGTCGGCTCGCGGATGACGACGCATTACGGCATCGAGATCGCCCGCAAGCTGGCGTATCAACTCGCCTACGTTGGGGTCACCGTGGTAAGCGGTGGCGCGCGCGGGATTGACACCGCGGCGCATCAAGGCGCGCTCAGTGGAAAAGGGCGCACTATCGCGATTCTGGGAACGGGCATCAACCTCGTCACGCCTCCCGAGAACGCCAGGTTGTTCGAGCAAATTGCCGCCAGCGGAGCCATTCTCACCCAGTTCCCCTTCAACCGCCACGGCGACAAGCAATCCTTCCCGATCCGCAACCGGCTGGTCGCCGGCATGACGCTCGGCACCGTGGTGGTCGAAGCCAACCTCACCAGCGGCGCGCTCATCACAGCCAACTTCGCCAACGAATACGGCCGCCAGGTTTTCGCCGTGCCGGGCCGGATTGATTCCCCGCGCAGTAAAGGCTGCCACGACCTCATCAAGAAAGGCGCCAAGCTTTGCGAAGGAGCGGAAGACATCCTGAGCGAGTTCGAGTATCTGTTTCCGCCCAGCAACCGCCCGCCGTCCCCCACAGAAACCGGAACACTGCCGGCGCTCGAACTCTCCCCCAACGAGCAGAAGGTCTTTGGCACGCTGGGCAACGAGGAGATCAGCATCGACGACGTCATCCGCCGCAGCAGCCTGCCGAGTTCCGCAGCTTCCGTCGCGCTGCTGAGCCTGGAGATGAAACGGCTGATCCGGCAATTGCCGGGGAAGATGTTCGTGAAGAATCGTTGAGCGCCGGGCGCGTGAATCGATGCTCAGTTCCTGCCATCCCGCCTCGGCTACGCTCCGTAAACAGGCACCGGCGGGTTCGTCTTCCATTTGCCGCCGGTGAAATCGGGAAACTCGACAGGCCGTCCGCCGTTCGCCACCGACTTTATGGACAGAGGAACGACCGCCGACCATGTGGCGGCGTCGCAGGCGTTTTGCGATGCCGGGACTTTGTTTCGGACTGCTTTCAGGAAGTCGTGGAACATCAGGTATTCGGCGCCTTCGTGTCCGCCGCTCTTTTGGGCCTCCCTGGCCAGGGCCTGCCAGAGAGGGTGCGCATATTTCTCCTGGTAAGATTCGAAGGGTTCCCACTGATCGGAGTTTTTCCCCGCTTGCTCGAGGCTGATACTATTGTTGGTTCCCAGGTAAATACCTTTTGTCCCCTGCAATCGTTGAATCAAGTCATAGGGGCGAGGCGACAGGATGTTGTAATAAAGCGTCACGGTCAGGCCGTTGGCGGTTTTGAGCAGCGAGGTATTGATGTCCCCCTGGGCATAATCGCGGCGGGCCAGTTCGTGATCCGGTCCGAACTTCTCGGCCGCATAGCGCTTCAGCCCCCGGGCGGGCGTGCTCAGGCTCGTCAGCGAAACGAAACGGTCGCCGCGGTTAATATTCATCCATTGCGCGGCCGGACCCAGGGCGTGCGTGGGATAAAGGTTGCCATTCACCATCGCCGAATGCCGGCCACGCCAGGTCAGTTTGCCTTGGGCATCGAACATTAAAAACCGGCAGTCGTGCTGGTAGCCGGCTTCACAGTGCAGCAGGTCGCCAAACACCCCTTCCCGCACCATGCGCAGCAAAGCAAGCACCCGCTGAAAGTAACAGACGTTTTCCAGCATCATGCACGGGATGCCCGTCTTTTCCGAGGTGCGCACCAAATCCCAGCATTCGGACGTGGTGATTGCTGCGGGCACTTCGACCCCGGGACACTTGCCGGCGCGCATGGCGGCGACCGCCATCCGGGTGTGCCAATCCCACGGCGTCGCGATGATGACCGCGTCGAGATCCGCCCGGCCCACCAACTTCTCCCAGACCAGCTCGCTGCCGGCGTAAACCTCGGGTCGCCGGCCAGTGCGCTGCTCGATTCTTTTGGCGGCATTCTGCGCGCGGTCGGGCAGCAGGTCGCAGACGGCCCGGACATCCGCCTCCGGGAACAGCCCCAGTGTTGCCAGCAGGCCGCTGCCGCGCCCGCCCATTCCGATCATCCCCAGCCGAACGGGCTTGGCGTTGTCTTGAGCCCCAACGCTTTGGACCGTCAGGGCAGCCGTGGCGGCGGCGGTGGTTTTCAAGAAAGTCCGGCGGTTCATTCGCAGGCGGTCGTTCATCGCTCCCCTATACCTTGCCGGACAGATCAAGTCGATGGTTTTGTGCGGCACCGCGAAGCGCCGCAGAGTGGATTCAAGAAACCCACCAAATTCGCAGCCGCATCGACCCGCGAGCGTTGCTGCGGCGCGAGCTTCTGGTAACGCCGTTCGAAGCCCGCTTGGTAGTAGATCATAGCCCCGGCTTCCAGAGTTTGAGCTTTCCAGCCTTCCGATCCCTGCGAATCGAGGCCAGGTCCCGCTGCGCCGCGCGCTCAACCTCCTCGGGAGTCACCCCGTACTCCGCAAAAGGGCGGGGCGGGCCGTAAAAGTAGTTCCAGGCGGCATCCTGAAGTGCGACCGAGAAGTCCTTATAGCGTCCGTTCTTGACCTGGGCCTTCACCATCTCGCTCACCGGCTCAGACAGAGGGCGGGTGAGGAACTTCAGGTAAAGCCAAACTTCGAGCAACACCGGCTCAGGCTGGCGCTTGATTTCCTCAAGATTACGGTTTGCTTGCCGCTTGTCATTAGTGCCTGGCGGGGTATGATGGACGATGTGAATGGAAAGTGGAGCAAGTGGTTGCCTTACCTCTTCATGGTGGTGGCAGCGTTGTCGCGTTGGCCGGGATTGTTCCCGCCCAACTTCAGCGCTTTTTACGGGCTGGCCTTTTGCGCCGGGGCCTTTTTCCCGCGCCAGATGAAATGGTGGCTGCCGCTCGGGACGCTGGCGGTGACGGATATCGCCTTGGACTTCTTTTATTACCACTCCTTCAGCGCAATGCAGTTGGTCAATTATCTAGCCTACGGGCTCCTCATCTTGTCCGGCACGCGCTTCAATCACCGCTCCCGTTTTCTGCGCCTGCTGGCGGGCGGGATCGTGGGGGCGATTCTGTTTTATCTGATCACCAATACCGCCGCGTGGCTGTTCAACCCCTTCGGCAATCCCGAATATACCAAAGACCTGGCCGGCTGGCTGATTGCGCTGACCAAAGGGACTGGCGGTTATCCAACCACCCTGCAATTCTTTTTCAACACGCTGATGAGCGGCGGCCTCTTCACCGGCCTCTTTGCCGGTGCAATGAAACTCAGCGAAGCCGCCGAATCGGCCAAAGAGAAGAATCCCCAGGAAGAGCCGGTCCCGGAGTCAGAAGGGGAAGAAGTGCCGGAGGAGGGGAAGGCGTGAGATGTGATGCGTGATGCGTGATGCGTGAAACGTGGCGCACCAAGCTGCATCCTCCATCTCACGCATCACGCATCACGCATCACGTATCACGCCCCATGCGCATCGCCGTCATCTCCGACACACACAATTTCCTGGACCCGAAGATTCCGAAGCTCTTTGCCGGGGTGGACCACATCCTCCACGGGGGCGACATTGGCATGCCGATGATTGTGCTGGAACTGGAAGAGATTGCCCCGGTGACCGCGGTTGCCGGCAACACGGATGATCCGGGTTTTCACTATCGGCAAACGCAAATCGTCGAGATCGCCGGCCGCAAATTCATCATCCATCACATTGTGAATCCCCACGCGCAAGGCGGCCCGATCAAGGCCCTCATAACGCGCGAGTGTCCAGCGGTGGTGGTGTTTGGTCACACGCACAAGCCTTTCAGCGAGACGATCGGCGGCACGCTGTTCTTCAACCCGGGCTACGCCGGCGAGTTCCGGTCGGGGATGGAGCGGAGCGTCGCGATTCTGCACTGCAGTGAGAAGGAAATCAGGCCGGAGTATTTGAAGCTGTAGCGGCGATCTCGCGCACTTTGCGCAAGTCGAGTTTGCCAGTGCCCAAGTACGGTAGAGTATCGAGGCGGAAGAACTGGTCGGCGCGCGGCTTCCACAGGTTTGGCAAGTCGCATTGTGCCAGCTTCTCCAGGCATGATTGCAGTTTCTCTGGCCCGAGCTTGTGCAGAACGACCAACCGCTCACCTTTCTTCTCGTCCGGCACGCCGGCGACGACAAAGCTCTGTTCGGTCTCTCCGGCCAACTCGTGGAGCTTCTCTTCGATTTTGATGTGCGGCACCATTTCGCCGGCGATTTTGCTGAAGCGGCTTAGGCGGTCTGTGATCTGGAGGAAACCGTCCTCGTCGATGGCGGCGATGTCCCCTGTGACGTACCATCCGTCCTGCAACACTTCGGCGGTTTTATCCGGGCGACCGAGGTAGCCCAGCATGATGTTGGGGCCGCGCACGAGCAGCAGGCCGGACTGGCCGATGGGCTGCGGGGCGCGCGTCTGCGGATCGACGATTCGCACACTCACGCCGGGCAGCGGATGGCCAATCTTGCCGCGTTTGGCGCCGATTTGCCGAAAGCCCGCCGAGCGGAAGTCGTGCGTATTGACTGTGACCGCCGGCCCGCATTCGGTGCAGCCGTAGCCTTCGAGCGGGCGGATGCCGAATTGCTCCTCGAAGGCGGCGGCCACCCGCTCAGGCAACTTCTCGGCGGCGGTGACGACCACGCGCAGGCTGCCGAAATCCTCCGCCGCGCAGCCGCGCATATAGAGCTGGAGGAAGGTTGGAGTGGCCAGCAGGAACGTCAGGGCATGTTGTCTGACGAGCGGGCCGATGGCCTTGGCCTCGAGCGGGTTGGGATGGTAGGCCACCCGCACACCCAGCACGGCCGGCAGGCAAAGCGTGCCCGTGAAACCGAAGGAATGGAAGAATGGCAGCAGGCCGACAAAGCCGTCGGTCCGGTTCAAGCCAAAGATCTGTTCGAGTTGCTCGATATTCGAGCCGACGTTGTAATGGCTCAGCATGACGCCTTTGGGATCGCCCGTGCTGCCGCTGGAAAAAATGACCGTCGCGAGGTCGTCCAGTTTGGTTTCTTGCTGACGGCCGAGGGAACGCTCCAGCCAACCAACGGGCAACAACCATGCGCTGAGCAGAGCGCACAACTTCTCGCCGATGGCCGGTTTGGCAGCGATTTCCTCCAAGAACACAGTTTCGACGGGGACTTTGAGTTTCACTTTCTCGAGGAAGGTTCGGGAGGTTAGTACGGTTTTGATCCCGCACTGGTCGATGCACGAGGCCAAGGTTTCTTGAGAAACGGTGTAATTGAGGTTCACCGGCACCTTGCCCATCAGCATCGCCGCAAAATTCACCAGCGCGCCAGGCACCGACGGCGGCAGCAGCAACCCCACCATTGTTTGATCAGCCCAAACACCTCTCAGCCGCCGGCCAAGGAAGATCGTCCGCATGAGCGCGGAAGCGAAGCTGATTTTGGCGGACTGCGCGTCACTCATGGCGAAGCGGAATGGATGCCTGCGGGCGATCCGCACAAAGGCGCGGTGCAGCGGTTTCATGTGCGCTTTCCGATAGTCCCATGCCTCCGCCATGAGTTCCTGCACGCACTGGCGCACCTCGAATGGCGTGGCGGTATGCGGCAACGGCTTGCCGAAGTTGACCGTCACACGGTAGGGAATCCGGCGCGGGAGCTTCCAGAGGAAGCGCCCCTTATCGAAGCTGAAGATACTGCCCCACACACCATCGAGTGCGACGGGGATAATCGGCGCCTCGACGTTTTCCATGATGCGCTCGAAGCCGCGGCGGAAGGGCAGGAGGTGGCCGATGCGGGTGATTTGGCCTTCGGCGAAGATGCAGATCACATCGCCATTCTGGATGGCCTCGCTGGCGGTGCGCAGGGCCTGGAGAATCTCGCGCGGGCGCTGCTCGGACGAGATCGGAATCGTGCGCAGGATGCGGGCGAAGGGCTTCACCCAGGGCAGTTCGTAAATGCCCTTGTATATGATAAAGCGGACGTGCCGGTCCGTCGAGGCCAGGAGCAACATGGCATCCACCAACGAGAGATGATTGCAAACGAAGAGCGCGCCGCCTTTCGATGGGATATGGTCGCGGCCATCAACCCGGATACGATAAATCGTCCGGGTAACCACCCAAAGGACGAACCGAAGCAAGGCGTCAGGCAAGAGCGCCAGGGCATAAATCGCGCCCACCAGCGTGAGCACACCACCAAAAAGAAAGATGTGGCGGGGCGATAAGTGGGCGACCTGAGCCAGGAGATAATGAGCGGCTGAAGCGAGGAAGACGCCGACGAACGACAGGAGGTTGGCCGCCGCCAGCACTTCGCCTTTCTTTTCTTTGTCCGGCCGGTGCTGCAAGAGCGCCGCGACCGGGACAATGAAGAAACCGCCGGCAAACCCGAGCAGTCCGAGACGGACCAACGTCGCGGAAACGGACAGCCCTTCGACCCCGAGCGAAGCCGAGAAGATGGCAAGCCCGAGCGCGCCCAGGGGCACCAGGCCATATTCGATCTTGCCGCCGGAGAGATAGCCTGCCGTCACGCTGCCCAAGCCGATGCCCAAAGCGAGTGCCACGTTGAGGAGTCCGATCTTGGTTTCGCTCACATGCAGAACATCCGTTCCGTAAAAGAAGAGGTTGAGCAACAGCAGCGCCCCGATGAAGCTGAAGTACGTGTTGCCGATAAAGGCGAGCAGCAGGGGGCGATCTCCACGCACGCCGCGCATCCGGTCAATCAAGTCGCCGATGAAGTTCGCGCGGAATTTCTTCATCGGGTCGGCCGCCGGGACGCGCGTAATGCCCAGGCTGGTGGCCAGCCCAACGAACGCCAGCACGATCAACAGCAGACCCGACCAGCCCTGGTGGCCACGGAAGTGCTCGGACATTAGGGCCGCCGCCACCGTTCCGAGAATGATCGCCATGAAGGTGCCGAGTTCGAGCAGGCCGTTGCCCCAGGACAACCGTTTTTCGGGAAGCAACTCTGGCAGCAGGCCGTACTTGGACGGACCGAAGAAAGCACTGTGCGTGCCCATGAGGAAAACCGTGGCCAGCAACAAGGGCAGCCGCTGCCAGACCAGACCCACAAGCACGATCGACATGACAACGATCTCAAAAACCTTCACCCCCACCGTGATCGTCCGTTTGCTGAACCGGTCAGCAAGGAAGCCGCCAGCCATCGAAAACAGAATGAACGGCAAGGCGAAAAGAGCGCCAACCGACTCCCCGATCTTGTGCTTTTCCGACAGAGACAGATTCATGCCGATCATCATGAAGACGACCAGATTCTTGAGAACGTTGTCGCTAAAGGCCCCCTGAAATTGGGTCACAAACAAACTCCAAAATCCGCGCAATCGCGGCTGGGCCGGTTCTGCTGCTTCCGCGTGAGACTCTGGTTGGCGCATGGCTAGATCAAGGTGTCAGTTAGTTTTCGGACGCTTTAATTCCGGGGACAGATTAGCGCACTTTGAAGGTGCAGCGCCAATTGATAAAATTGCGCGCACCATCAGTCTTATCGATCACCGCCCCCCGCGCCCATGTGGGCCGATCATTTCAGTTGAACCGAACCTCCCCGTCGCCATCAGGCCCAGGGGCCGCGGATGCCGGGGCAGGGACCGCGGTTGGAGAGCCAAAGGACTTGGCCCCTTGCGCTGGCGGCTCTGAAGTTCGTCTATACAGCAGGCAAAGCGGGAGGACGATGAACAAAAGGAAGATAGCGACCGCCAGCCCAGCCAGGAACAGCGTGCGCCGCCGGCCGTGTGCTCCGAGCAGTCGGCGCATCGCGTGACGGCGCCGCTTATGATGGTGTTTCGTGTGGGACAATTTACAGTCAACAATCGATGTTCACAATGCACTAAAGGGAACAGCAGAAACAGGCTAAAAGAAAAAGCCGAACTCTTGTGATCAGTT
>Ga0194044_10000706_pt1 | contig 16742 bp, 17 predicted proteins | sample JunL4417m_MetaG_FD_155460 | JGI IMG/M metagenome (GOLD analysis project Ga0194044, IMG submission 155460) | Anoxic zone freshwater microbial communities from boreal shield lake in IISD Experimental Lakes Area, Ontario, Canada - Jun2016-L442-17m | ecosystem: Environmental > Aquatic > Freshwater...
GTGCTGGAAAGGTCGGCCACGAATCCCCAACAGGCGTGGTGGACCAGGCGGGCTACCAAATAACTCAACGGGCAGACTTCTTTGAAGAATTGATCGGTTTAGAAACCACCATGAAACGTCCGATCGTCAATACAAGAGACGAGCCTCATTGTGACCCGCAAAAATATCGCCGCCTTCATGTAATTGTCGGCGATGCGAATATGAGCCAGTACGCAACATTCCTCAAATTGGGAACAACATCTGTTGTTCTCTCGATGATTGAAGATGGGGCCTTCCCCAAACATTTGCTCATTGCACATCCAATTCATGCGATCAAACGCATCAGCAATGACATCGAATTACAAGAACAAGTGCTGATGGCCGATGGCTCCCGAATGTCAGCGATTCAAATCCAAACGGAGCTCTGCGCCGCAGCTCACGCGTACGCAGAAACATGCGATGACACAGGTCTCAGCACCGTTGAATTGGATGAGATTTTGTGTGAATGGCAGGACACTCTCGATAAATTGTCCACGCATTCAGATGATCTGGTTGCAAAAATCGATTGGATTGCCAAGCTTCGGATTGTCGAAGGCACCCGGAGGCGACACTCGCTACGTGATTCTGACTCTCGCTTGAAAGCAATTGATCTCATGTATCACTCACTCGATCCGAAGGTCTGTCTAGCAAACAAGATGGGGCTTCTTTCCCTCTACGGTGATGTGGCGATAGCCCATGCTGCACTTCATCCTCCAGATACAACGAGGGCCTATTTCCGCGGACGTGTGGTGGATAAATGGTTTGGCAACATCGTCAACGCAAACTGGGACAGCATCGTTTTCGACGTCGGAAATCGTCCGCTACAAAAAGTTCATATGGACGAACCACTTAAGGGCACTCGAATTCTCACAGAATCAATCATTGACGGAGCTACGAGTGTTGAGGACCTTCTCGCTCGGCTTGGCGAGCAAGTTTTTCCGAGTAGTACCCTTTAACCATGGGCGAGAGAGTTTTCAAGCAACACGATAAGGAACCTCCAAGTTCGCAATCATCCGACGAAGAATCAGCAAGCAACAAATCGGACAACGCAATCAGAGTTGATCTTGATTCGATCCTTGACCAAATTGACGAAGTATTAGAGGAGAACGCTGAAGAGTTTGTGAAGAGCTACGTGCAAAAGGGCGGGCAGTAGCCTTAGCCTGAAAGCACCATGAAGTTCCCTCTTTTCTCTATCGAACAAGACCCTGGGTCTAATTTCGGAGAATTGTTGAAGCGCGTCGGATTATCACCTTTTTCGAATTACGCCAACGTCTCACAAGTAGACATCCCGCATGCAACAACGTGTGTCGCCATTCGGTGTGCGGACGGCGTTGTTATGGCGGGTGATCGACGCGCAACATCGGGCAACCTGATTAGCCACCGATCAATGGAAAAAGTTGTTCAAGCAGATGACTTCAGTGGTGTGGCTATTGCTGGAGCTGCGGGCCCGGCAATGGAGATGGTCAAACTTTTTCAATTGCAAATAGAACATTATGAAAAAGTTGAAGGTCAACCGCTATCACTCGAGGGTAAAGCCAACCAACTTTCAATGTTCGTTCGCAATAATCTTCCCGCTGCCATGCAAGGACTCATGGTCGTTCCCATTTTTGCTGGTTACGACGATCAAATTGGACAAGGTCGGCTGTGGGACTACGACGCAACAGGTGGAAGATACGAAGAGTTGGATTTTGTAGCTACCGGATCTGGCCAACTGCACGCTTCAACGGTTTTGCGCGTTTCATGGCGCAAAGATATGAGCGTCGCTGATGCCATTGAATTGGTGTCGCGGGCGCTATGGGAAGCATCCGACGCTGACTCCGCAACTGGTGGACCAGATGTGCTTCGGGGAATTTACCCAGTAGTGGCTTCAATCACGAAGAATGGTTTCACTCGCGTCAGCGATTTCGACCTTGCTGCTGTTTTTGCAACGATCACGACAGGTGTACAGCAGCGATGAGCATGCCGTATTACGTTGCCCCAGAACAGATGATGAAAGATCGTGCAGATTTTGCACGTAAAGGTATAGCGCGAGGTCGATCACTAGTCGCCATGCGTTACAACGAAGGAATCGCAATCATTGCTGAGAATCCGTCAAATACTCTGCGCAAGACAAGCGAAATTTACGATCGAATCGCTTTTGCTGGAGTTGGAAAGTACAACGAATTTGATCAGTTACGTGTGCTTGGTGTGAGATCTGCCGATTTAAAGGGCTACCAATTCTCCCGACACGACGTTGACGCCCGCAGCCTTGCAAATCAATATGCGCAAATGATTGGTCAAACATTTACCCACGAAGTTAAGCCCCTTGAGGTTGAAATACTGATCGCAGAAGTTGGTGTGGTCCCCGCTAAAGATCAACTTTTCCACATTATGTACGACGGAACGGTGCTCGACGAAAAGCGATTTATTGTTATCGGTGGTGACGCCGATTCAATTCGCAGCAAGGTGGAGACCGCATTTGTCGAAGATCTTCCGCTGCAAGAAGTTGTAAAGATTGCAAGAACTGCCTTGTCTACTGACGAACGTCTTCTGCAATCAACTGACCTCGAGGTTGCGCTGTTACAGCGAAACGGAAGTCGTCGCTGTTTCAAGCGCGTAACAGAGCATTCACTCACCGAGCTTCTCGCTTAATCCAGATGGATAGGCGAATATTCGGTATCGAAACCGAGTACGGCGCCACTTGCACTTTGCGCGGTCAACGTCGCTTAAGTCCTGACGAGATATCCCGATACCTTTTTCGAAACGTCGTCGCCTGGGGGAGAAGCTCAAATGTCTTCATGGAAAATGGCGCACGTTTGTATTTAGACGTGGGCAGTCATCCCGAGTACGCGACAGCAGAGTGCGATTCAATTCACGATGTTGTGGTTCAGGACAAAGCTGGCGAATTGGTAATGCAGGACCTTCAATTAGCAGCCGAAGAAAGACTGAGAGATGAAGGAATACGGGGAACCGTTTACCTCTTCAAAAATAATCTTGATTTCGCCGGCAATAGTTACGGGTGTCACGAAAATTACCTCACCTTACGAAGTAGCGATTTCGTTGATTACAACATGCAGTTCATTCCTTTTCTGATTACGCGACAAATTTTTTGTGGAGCTGGACATATATTGCAGACTGCAAGAGGACCGATATTTTCCATTGCTCAACGCGCTGAGCACATTTGGGATGGTGTGAGTTCGGCAACAACAAGAAGCCGTCCGATTATCAATACTCGCGATGAACCACACGCCGATTCAGATCTATTTAGGCGTCTGCACGTCATCGTTGGAGACTCAAATATGAGCGAGTACTCCTCGTTCTTGAAGATCGGTTCTGCTGCATGTGTGCTAAAAATGCTTGAAGATAAGAGTTTCAAGTTGCGAGACTTGACTTTAGATAATCCTGCGCGCGCAATTCGCGATATTAGTCACGATATTTCCTGCACCAAGAAGGTAAAACTCGCTAGTGGTAAGGAAATGTCAGCGGTTGAAATACAAAAAGAACTAGTGGATCGTGCAATTACTTTTTCAGAGCAAAGAGGATTCAACAATGAGGAGCTGCAGGCTCTCGAGATGTGGAAACACTGTGTTTCATCGATTGATTCAGATCCGCTTCAACTGAATCGCGAAGTTGACTGGGTCATCAAATATCACCTAGTCGAACAATTTCGATCACGCCACCAATTAGCACTAGATGACGCTCGGACGCAGATGATTGATATTCAATATCACGACATTAAACGTGATCGTGGAATTTTCTATGCACTTCAGGATGCTGGTCACGTAGACGTCATGTGTTCCGACGAAGAAATCGTTGTTGCTAAAGACATACCGCCACAGACCACAAGGGCAAAGCTCAGAGGCGAATTCATCAAGCAAGCAAAAATTCGGAAACGAGATTTCACGGTTGATTGGGTTCATCTAAAAGTAAATGATGAAATACCCAAAACTATTGTCTGCAAGGATCCGTTTCAGTCTGTAGACAACAGGGTTCAGCGGATGATCGACGCGCTGTAATTTATGACCCATTTTGATAGGTTGGTAACTCATGTCCGAACCTATTGATCCGAAACCAAATACGGCATACAAGTCGCTTCGTGAATGGGTAACGGTAGTAGGCATCGCTCTTGTAATTGCTTTTTTGGTTCGTGGATTCGTGTTGCAACAGTTCTACATCAGCGGTCCGAGCATGGAGTCGACCATGTTTCAAAACAATCGTGTTTTGGTTAACAAGTTGTCGTACCGGCTGCATGACATACATCGCGGAGACGTCGTTGTTTTCGATCGCGTCACTACTGATGGAACGGCGGTGCAGCATGATGATCTCATCAAGCGCGTGATTGGGCTCCCTGGAGATACGGTTTCAATTTCAAAATGTGTGGTGTCCGTCAATGGGAAACCAACCGACGAGCCGTATCTCAATGATTACGACCTCGCACAAGACAATTTGGATGATCGATGTCGTATTCCGGAGATGGCGCTGACCACTGTGGAGGATGGTCATATCTTTGTGATGGGGGACAATCGTCCGCAATCGTTTGATAGCAGAATGTTCGGCACCATCGATGAAAAACTTGTCGTCGGTCGCGCATTTGTAATCATTTGGCCGGTTGGATCATTCCACTGGCTGTAATTTTATTCGTGCACGAGTTTCATAGCATCAGTTGCACGATCAGGCCAATCGCTGAAGATTCCGTCCAGGCCCATTCGCATTCCCGCAACGAGCACTTCGGGAAATTGAAGATTCCAGCCAAAACCAAAGATTCCGAATCGATGAAACAAAGCAACTAATCCGCCATTCCAATCTGAAAATGGCATGTTGACCGTAGAAATTCCGAGGTCCCGCAAAGTTGCAGCGTGACGCTCAGGACCTTTCACCATTGATTTCAATCTTGTGGAATGTACGAGATTGCAACCGTCGACGCGCCCTACCCAAGACTCGAGAAAGTGCAAATCGGGATGACAAAGCCACGTCTTACTTGGCAAACCAATTTCTGCAATAGTTGAAATTACTGCGGCCATGCTCTTTGTGTCTTTGATATCCAAGCTGATGTGCATCTCCGAACCACATTGTTGATACAACTCTGCAAGAGAAGGAATCCACTGAGGCAGATCGTCTTTGACAAATTGATTAATTGGTTTGTTTCGAATTCGTCCCTTCACAACGCCATCGTGATCAAGTACTGCGATTCCGTCTCGTGTGATCCACGTATCCGATTCAAGTCCAGTCGCACCTAAACGAAGTGCCAATTGGAACGCCTCGATGGTGTTCTCGGGCAAATGCGCCCTTGCGCCACGGTGGGCGAAGGTAATTTGCGTATTAATGAGGGGCGAAATGCGCTCTTGCACGTCGCCATGCTACGCATACATTCCTCATCGAGGTTTAGACTGTCTAGGTGTTTAACTTCTCTGGAAGCGAAATCTTCTTCCTACTCATTCTGGGACTGGTCATCCTTGGTCCCGAAAAGCTTCCCGGAGTCATACGAAAAGCTGGAAAACTGTACGGAGAATTCAAACGGATCACCACGGACGCTCAATCAGAATTCAAAGGCGCGTTTGGCGACACTATTGGCGACCTGCGTGAAACGGCACAGGGCTACAAGTCGATGTTTGATTCGGCAAGTCAAGAGGCGAACAACACGCTTCGCGATGTCGCTCAATTTGACCACAATGCGCCAAACCTTCCAGATGCAGAGCCAGAAATCGAGCCTGAACCAACATTCATTCCTTTTGAAGTTGGCTTCAACGATTTAGAATCCGATGAAGATGAAGTAACACCGAATATCCATGATGGGGCTTTAGAAGAACTAATAGAGCCAACCTTGGTTCAATTAGAGATTGAACCAGTGCACAATCGGCCTGAAGATATTCTTGACTCGCAGGTGGTTCCAGAACCTGATCCGGAATTAGACCCTGATTCCGCCTTTATACCGTTCGAAATTGGACTCCCTGAAACCGGGCACGAGGAAGGCAACTGATGGTCAGTCTGACTAGAGGACAAGGAGCCCCAGGGGAGAGTGGCATGACCATCTTCCAACATCTTGCGGAGTTGCGTATGCGTCTTGTTCGCTCGCTCTTAGCGATAGCCGTTGGCTCAACAATAATTTTGGTTTTTTACGATTCGTTTCTGAGGTTTCTCACACAGCCATATCGAAATATTTGCGCGGCTCGTCCCGATTTTCACTGCACTGGAAATCTTTATGCATTGGGTCCGATAGAAGGACTTTCCTCACGTATGCGAATCGCTGGCTACGGCGGCCTCATCATCGCGCTTCCGGTCATCATGTGGCAGTTGTGGAAGTTCATAGTTCCTGCCTTAAATAAGCAGGAAAAGAAATATTCAATTCCATTCATTGTTGCTTCGGTAGTGCTGTTCATGACCGGTGCATGGCTCGCATATTGGACGCTTGATAAGGCACTCGAGTTTCTCATTGCCTGGTCTGGCGCCGGAGTCGAACAGACTTACCAGATTTCGAAATACATCAGCCTCGTTGCGTTAATGGTTCTTGCTTTTGGAGCTGGGTTCCTGGTGCCGGTCATGGTGGTGTTTCTGCAACTTGTCGGCGTGGTGACTCCACAGACGCTGATCAAACAATGGCGATACTCCATCATGGGAACATTTGTCATTGCAGCTGCAATCACGCCAAGTGGAGACCCGATCTCAATGATGGCTCTAGCTATCCCAATGACGCTTCTGTTCCTTATCGCAATTCTTATCGGGTATATCGCTCAGCGTCGAAAGAAGAAGCGTTCGCCTGAGAGCGAATAGCAGATTGTGATCTCTCCTCATCGCCACTCGCTCACGAGTGGTTACTCATTTGCGCTCGACACATTCCAGATCCAAGCTTTCGACTGCATCGACGCTGGCCAGAGCGTTTTAGTAGCTGCTCCAACTGGATCAGGCAAGACCGTCGTTGCCGAATATGCCATCGGGTTGGCAAGAAAATTGGGCAAACGAGCGTTCTACACTGCACCGATTAAGGCACTTTCTAATCAGAAATTTAATGAGCTTGTGAAGCTTTATGGAGCAAACGAAGTTGGTTTGCTGACAGGCGACAACAGCGTCAACGCACAGGCGCCGATCGTCGTTATGACAACAGAGGTACTTCGCAACATGATTTATGCGCGTTCGTCGAACGTAGACAACCTCGGGGTTGTAGTGCTCGATGAAGTGCATTTCCTGCAAGACGCATATCGCGGACCAGTATGGGAAGAAGTAATTATCCATCTTGACCCAACCGTTCAATTGGTATGTCTCTCTGCAACGGTGAGCAATGCAGATGAATTGTGTGAATGGTTGACCACGGTGCGCGGACCGACTCGTCCAATCGTCGAAAGCAAACGACCAGTTGAGCTGATTAATCACTATGTAGTTGGAGATAAAACCACCAATCAGTTGAGAGTCTTTGACACCATCGTTGGAGGTAAACCCAACGAGCAAGTATCCAAAATTGAATCGATGTCCGCACCCCAAACAAAGAAGCAACATCCATATGGGGCACGAGGAAGACACAGTGGCCCACCAAGTCGATTCTTCACTCCAAATCGCCCGGATGTGTTGATGCAGCTACAAGAAGATGACTTACTACCTGCTATTTATTTTATTTTTAGTCGCAACCAATGCGATGAAGCAGCGCACGCATGTCTGAAGCTCGGCATTTCGTTTACTACGCCACAGGAACGAGAAATAATCGCAGGAATCTTGGACAGCCATGTTGAAGCTTTTACCGATGATGATTTGGCTGCTTTGAACTACACACGTTTTCTTCGTCAATTGGAAGCGGGCATTGGAGTGCACCACGCGGGACTCGTACCCAGCTTCAAGGAAGCCGTGGAGGAGTGTTTCGCACAGGGGCTTGTGAAGGTGGTGTTTGCGACAGAAACACTTGCTGTAGGCATCAATATGCCTGCGCGGGCTGTTGTGCTCGACAAAATCACTAAGTACAACGGTGAAACGCATCAAATTCTGAAGCCTTCGGATTTCTCCCAACTCACTGGGCGCGCTGGCAGACGGGGCCTCGACACTGTTGGCCATGCACTCACACTATGGAACCCGTTTGTCACCTTCGATCAGGTAGCTGCATTGGTATCTAGTCGGTCGTTCGTTCTCAACTCTGCATTCCGACCGACATACAACATGGCGGCGAATCTGATTCGAACGACAAGTCGCGTTCAAGCAAGGCATCTTTTGAATCTCTCGTTTTCACAGTTTCAATCTGGTCGCGAGATTGTCGAGATCCAAGCGCGCATCAGTCGTCGAAGCAAGGAAGAGCAAAGATTGCGAGACCAGTCGCATAGCGATTTCGGCGATGTTGATAACTATCGCCAAGGCAATGTAAAGGTAAAGAGCGCTTACGACTTTGAGGAACAATTCTCGCGACTGCGCCCAGGAGATGTCGTGCTCATCGGGGATGCAAAGCCCAGCGACCGACTTGTTGTCATCTCTACCGCAAGTCGAGGCAACGGAGGAAAACTTTCTCTTCTATCCATCAATCGAGGAGTGCGCACCATTTCATCGCGGGACTTGGCAGATACGATTTACACACTCGGTCGCCTTGAATTACCAATGCCGTTCCAACCGACAAACGCTCGTTTTCTGAAAGAGACATCACTAAAATTGGCCAAGTTCAAGATCAATGAACGTGTGCTCTCTCGCAGCGGGAAAAAGGATTCCCGATCAAACTCCGATCATCCATTCATGCGTGATCCTGATGCCAAATTCAAATTGACGGCAGCGGACTCAGCGGACCGGATAGCCAAAGAACTTGCCCAACTAGAAAAACGCGTTTCTAATTCTGCGCTTTCGGTAAGCAAAAAGTTTGATGACCTCACCACGCTGCTAGAGGAGTGGGGTTATGTCGATGATTGGTCGCTTACCCAGAAAGGTGTGATGCTTGGCAGAATCTTCCACGAGTCAGACCTTCTCATTGCCGAATGTCTGTCCGAAGGAATCTTTTCAGGGCTATCTGTACACGAATTGGCAAGTCTCGCGTCAGTGTTTGTTTTCGAGGATCGAAGACGAGACGAGTCGTCAAAACCACATTTCCCAAATGCGGAATTGAAAAAGCGCTGGTCTGACATTGAGAGCATCAGCAGGCGCATCACTTCAAGTGAGATTGCAGCTGGTCTGTTGCCACATCGTCCACCCGACGCTGGTTTCATGGCGACAGCTTTCGATTGGTCGCACGGAACTTCACTATTTGATATTTTGGATGATGACGATGTCACCGCTGGTGACTTTGTACGAACGATGAAGCAGCTCATCGATATTCTGCGACAATTCACCACTCTCGATGACCAATCGGTTTCGACTTCATCAAGTGCAGATGCTGCAAAGTCGCTGTTCACCGGAGTCGTTGCAGCATCTAGTCAAATAGGCAAGTTGTAACAATGCCAATAACACCAGGATCACCATGGGGGATAACGTCGACCGTTCCCGATCATGCGATGCAGATTGATTCCGATCGACAACTGGGAACATTTCTTCGTGATAATGCCGCTCAGCAAATACACAACCAAACATTTTTCGTGCAATCAGGCGACATCCTCAAAGTGCTTGGCGTGTCAAAACGAACCGGTAAAACAAATCGCTTACGGGTCGTAATTGATGCAATTTCAGTTTCATATACAGACGCTGACGGCCATGAACACACAGACGTGTGCATAGGATCTCTGAGTATCGCGCGACGGTTTTTCCGCGGTGCCATTTCGGTGATCACCAACAGCGGATTCTGGAAGCAACGAGAGGTCGCCCCGCGCGCGCATCCCAACGACGGCAAACTTGACATCTTCGAGGTATCCGGTGCTATGCGGCGAAGTCAACGGCGATTGATGTGGCAAAAGACTGCGCTCGGAACCCATCTGCCACATCCACTCCTTGCGTATAGCCAAGGCGAATTCTTCAATTGGTCGGGGAGTCCTCAGCGGCTCACCATTGACGGTCAATTCGTGGCGTGGGTGACCCAGGTTTCATGCCGTATCCAAAGCGATTGCGTGCAGGTGTACGCCTAAGAGGCATACCCGATCTACCTCGACGAGACTTCTAGAATTTCCCTCCGTGACGGTCTACATTCCAGAAGTTTTTCTCGATGAAGAGGCAGAAATACTGAAACGGTATTTCACCAATCTTGACCTTCCCGTTTTTGCACTCGTCAACTTGCCTGAGGTCGTGAAGGGTGCGTTGTTCGCTCGTTACAGTCGTAGCCCGAAAAGTTTGCGCAGACTATTTCTTGATGAATTTGTTAATGACTTAGATCTCACTGGCGACATCAGTGTCGATGCGACTGTCGGCATTGACAAGGCAGAAGCTCTTTATGAAAAGGTTTTCGTTGAATACGGTGATGACTCCGTAGCCCAACTTGGTGGTGTTCACCTGGCGTGCGAGCAAGCATCAAACCTGCTCACCAAGATTCTTGAGTGGGGAAGACTGATGAGCTACCTCGAGCAAAGCACGAGATACATCAACTATGACGCTCGACTTGGCGGTAGGTATCGGTATTATCGCGATCCCGAAATTTTGAGTGGACCATACGGCACACGATATGTCGGCGACATGGATCGAATGTTTGATAGTTACAGCTCACTCGTGCAATCGGTTACCGAACATGTTCGTAAATCAATTCCTCGAGGAATTAATGATTCGGATTTTGTATACCGACAAGCAACACGAGCAAAAGGACTTGACGCAGTTCGCGGAATCCTGCCAGCAAGTGCGCTCTCGAACGTGGGTATCTTTGGAACTGGGCAGGCCTACGAATCGATGTTGCTGCGAATGCGCGCGCATCCCCTTCCAGAGTCACGCCAGTACGCCGACATGATGCTGACTGAATTACGCAAAGTGGTTCCGAGTTTTCTACGCCGAGTCGATTTGCCCGAACGTGGCGGTAAGTGGAGCAGTTACCTTGCAACCAATTCTGAACAGACCGCGTTTTTGGTTGATGACATGTTTGGCGCCCTAGAACCTGATCCTGTTCATGAAGTCGAACTGATTGATTTCGATGTCGATGGAGAGAATAAGTTGTTGGCGGCAATTTGCTACGCGCATTCGCATCTACCCGAGTCACAGATTTTAAATCGTGTGTCGCAATTGAGTCATGACGAAAAAGTGCGACTCATCTCCGCCTACGTTGGCAACCGTGACAATCGTCGCCACAAACCGGGTCGCGCGTTCGAACGAATTGACTACCGGTTCGATGTGCTCGGTGATTACGGCGCATTTCGTGACTTGCAGCGACATCGTCTCTTGACGATTGAATGGCAACGTTTGTCGCCTGACCATGGTTACGTGATGCCAGAGCTCGTAGCTGAAGCAGGTGTTGCCGATGAATTTGAGGAGTCCATGACACGCTCTGCGACGCTGTATGAGGCTCTGCGACCGGATTACCCGGAGCAAGCCGCATATGCGATCTCCATGGCGTACCGCCTGCGATACAGCATGCAGTTCAATGCACGTGAGGCAATACATCTTCTGGAGCTACGCTCTGCGCCTCAGGGGCACCCCGCATACCGACGAGTGGTAATCGAGATGCATCGCCTGATTGCTGAGAAAGCAGGGCACAGGGCAGTTGCCGACGCCATGACCCATATGACATTTGAGGCTCCTGCGCTGGAACGCCTGGACTCAGAGCGAAAGGCCGAAACTCGGCGTAATACGTAATTTCAGCGAAAAGCAAAGAAATTCGCATTATTCACCCCTTTATGGAGTACTGTCTCGCCGCACGCAGTTGAAAGGAAATTTGAATGTCAGACGACGATGTCATCGGTCCAGATGATCTAGATAGCGAGATACTTTCTGCCCCTGAGTTAGACGGTGACGAACTCGATGCAGATGCACTCGAAATTGATGGTCTTGAAGACGATGGTTTCGCTGTTGATGAAACTATCGAAATTGCAGACGATCCTGACGAAATTCCTCTCGAGTCAGTCGCCAAGAAAGTTTCTGAAGACGATGACGATGACGATGACTTGCGAACAGAGGATGACGTCGAAGCCGACCTCGATGCCATTCTCCGCGAGAAGCTCACCGCAGCAGACGATTCACCTCCCGAAGAAGATGAGGAAGACGTTGTAGTCGACGACAAAACAGACGGAATGGAACGTCTGCAGCCGCGTCGACCCGACGAGACCCAGTGCGCCCAGTGTTTCCTTCTTGTGCGAAATAGTGCACCTGGTTGTCCTGTAGAGGACGATGCATGTCCGCTTTTCAAATAACTGACCGAATCAAGCAGGACGTGCGGAACGCACGTGTCGTTGGTGAGTTCACGGTGAAAATTGGTGCCCAGAAATTGCCTGGGCTCATTTGGGGTGTGGTGTCGAAAATTCGTGGCGCCATGTATCCAACTACTGAAACTCGTGTCCGACCTGCAGAAGAACCAGCAGCGGTAGTGAGTGAACAGGTGAACATCGCAACGGCAGCGGAACCGCACGAGGGTTACGACCTGCTTACTGGTGCACAAGTTGTAGATCTTCTCGCATCAGTCACCGCAGCGGAAGCTCAGAGCATTTTTAGATATGAATGCGCACACCGCAACCGCGCTGTGATTATTGCTGCCGCACAATCGGTAATGACAACTCAGTGACTGCCTCACTATTCACTGTGCGTAGCGCAACTACGCAAGATGCGTCTGCTGTAAGCGAATTAGAGCAGCAATGTGTGCTTGAATCTAAAACCTATCGCGGCAGCGAACAACTGTTGTCTGTAGTGCCACTCGTTGGACTCGACATCGACTCGTACGGCACTGTTGCTGGTCACATTGTGCTAGTGGTTGAGTCGCAAAGCCAACTGTGTGGTTTCGCGCAAATGGAAATTTCTACTTCCATTGCCTTGGTACGACGTGTATATGTAAGCCAACACGCTCGCGACTTGGGAGCAGGTGCCACTCTCATTGAGGCATTGCGAGTTCGTGCTCGATCTGAGGGTTGCACACAGATCGACGCATATGCGCTGCCAGGTGACCGACTCACCAAAAACCTGTTTGAGCGCGCGGGCATGAAGGCCCGGCTACTCATCGCGTCAAGCGAACTTTAACGACCCTTCCACTGGGGTGGTCGCTTTTCGATGAATGCAGTAAGACCTTCTTTGGTGTCTTCCGATTTCAGGACTGCACCAAATTCATGGTTCGTCATGCTGATGAGCTTTTCGTCATTTTCGTATGCCGAAGCAAGAACAATTTTGCGAGATGCCCACACAGCGAGGGGAGCGGATAGCGCTATCTTGTTCGCTAGTTCGATTGCGGCTTCAACGGCTTTACCAGGTTCCACTAGACGATTCACGAGACCTAATTCGTAAGCGCGCTGAGCCGAAAGTGGATCACCAGTGAGAATTACTTCCATCGCTACGTTTTGTCCAATTGCACGCGGAAGACGGAACAAACCACCCGCGCCCGCAATGAGATTTCGCTTGACCTCAGCCAGTCCGAAGGCTGAACGAGTAGTTGCGATCACCATGTCAGCTGCCAGCACAATTTCGCATCCACCCGCTGTAGCCAAGCCATCAACGGCAACGATGATCGGCTTTTTGCGATCGCGATAGACGAAACCTGCGAAACCTCCTCGTTCGGTGAACAGATTATTTTCACCCGAGTTCAGAGCCTTCAGATCGGCTCCTGCGCAAAAGACAGGCCTCTCTTGGCCCTCCGTGTTGGCTCGAAGGATTCCTACCCAAACTTCTGGATCATTTTCGAGCTGATCAATTGCAATTTCAAACGCTTGTGCAACCGCACCGTTTACAGCGTTACGCGCTTCCGGACGGTTCAGAGTAATGAAACCGATTTGACCTTGTTTTTCGAAAGTTACGACATCAGACATAGTTCAAGACTATGTCAGCAGTTGTCCTATTCGGAAGTTGAAGGAGCTTCTGGGGCCGGCGAAGCTTCGACAACTGGAGATGCTTGTGGCGCCGGAGAAGCCTGAGGAGCCTTCGACGGTGTTGGCTTGCCCTTTGGGCGCACGGGACGCGTAGGCCGTAGTGGGCGAGGACTGTGTGCACCGGGAGCCACAGTGATGCCAAACATCGACGCGATCTGTGGCACGAGAGGTGCAACTCGTTTCACCGTTGACAGCATCGCTTCATTTGGATTCGGTGGAACAGCGGCAAGTTTCACCTGTCCGCGTATTGGCGAGAAAGCAATGGCTTCAAGCACTGCACTGAAACGATCTGGGGCAGTTTCAGATGACAACGATGCCGAAGCTGCTGCGGCCAACTGTGCACCAAGTTCTGCAGGGAATGGCTGACCAGCTTTAGGTGGCTCGCTCGAAATTTTCAATGCACGAATGACACGCGAAACGCCGATTGCAGATTTGATGTCTTCGAGCCAACGTGTTTGCTCTGACTCTTGGCGAGACTTCAGGGCAGCCTTCAATTCGGTTGCCAACGCACGCGTAGATTCGTCTCGAACCACCATTGGGTCGTCGGCACCGACAACTACTTGGCGAAGATCGCGCAGATCAAGCAATTCAATTTCAGCTTTGGCAGCTTCTGCCTTATCTAGCCATTCTGCAACTCGCAACTTTGGAAGCAACTCTTGCGCCATCGAGATAAGACCCTCGGCAGGGACAAGTGGCTTACCTTCTTTTTTCAACAGCTCGTTCTGTTCTTTCACAGCGTCGCGTACAGCCTTGATTCCGCCAACGAGCGCACGCTCAGCAACTCCGCGTTGCTCAACCGGAAGTGTGTCAAGTACTGCAGCGCGATGAACACGCTTTGGCTTTAGACGCTTCGCAGCAGGACGCTTTGGCAGTTCTGGTGGTGCGGTGAATGATGGACGGCGGGGGCGACGATCGCCAGACTTCTCGCCATCTGCACCTTCACGCGGAGGTCGTTTATCGCCATCACGTCGTGGCTTGCGATCGCCATCACGCTTCGGTTTGCGATCCTTGCTCTTGTCAGCAAGTTTTTGTGTAACTGGTTGAAACTCTTTTTCGGAACCAATTATTTGCAACAAATTTCCGCGAATTGCTTTTTCTTTAGTCTTGACGAGCGAAAGAATTTCTACACCGTCGAGGTCGAATTCTGCTTCAACCTTGAACGTGTCACCTGTCTTGGCACCAGCATCAAGAATCGATCCGTTGAGCGTGCCCTTTGGGGTCTTAGCGCCAGCTGCACGCCACGTCCACGTTCCATCTCCACGGTTACTGGTCAATTCGATATCAATGCGCTTAGACATGGGGCTCTACGGTACCTGCGAAAAGTGAGTTTCCCCAATACGCACGCCATATTCGCGCACTACGGTAGGCGAATGGCGATTTACGCACTCGGAGACCAAGTTCCAAATATTCACGAAACTGCATTCGTTCACCCAGATGCGGTGATCATTGGTTCAGTTGAAATTGGAGCTGAATCGACGATCTGGCCAGGAGCCGTTCTGCGCGGAGACGATGGATACATCAAGATCGGTGCGCGGACCAGCATTCAGGACAACACTGTGATCCACACCACGCCGCAAGACCCGACCATCGTCGGCGATGATTGCGTCATCGGCCATATCGTCCACCTCGAATGCTGCATTATCGAAAATGGCGCCCAGGTGTCATCTGGAGCGGTTGTGCTGCATCGAGTACGCGTTGGCACCGGAGCCATCGTTGCCGCAAATGCGGTGGTACTCAATGATCAAGTGGTTCCACCTGGCGCTCTTGCCGTGGGAGCCCCCGCAGTAATTAAAGAGGGCAGGGCTCGCAAATCGGATATCGAATTTGGTGCAGCCGTATACGTTGAAAAGGGTAAGTGGTTCAAAACTTCGATGCACAAAATTGCAGATTAATTTTCATTCCAGCACTGCAAGCAAAGGCGATGCATCGAAGGCATCAAGCATCGGCAAATAGATGCGTGTTGCGTCCTTACGAAATTTCACGCTGATATCTTCACGGAAAAATTTTGCACCCTCACGAATGACATAGTTCAGGATGAAGAACCGATACGCCCACGGCAGAAACAACAATTCTCGTTTTGAGAGCGGAAAAACTGAATGATATTGCTTCAAGAAATGTATGAACCGAGGCTCAAGAAGGGTATGAGGAGAATAGGTGAACGAAGTTCGATCACCCGTTTCCGATGACACTCGTGAGAAAAAATAGAAATCAAGCATTCGTGTATCAATGCGAAACCAGTCGTAATCCCATCGACTAAACAATTCAAATTGTGAAGCGTGATGTTTTACCGAGAAGTTGCCAAGGTTCCAATCGACGAGCACAGGGATTTTGTCCCATTCGTCAAATCGGATTTGTTCAAGATGCAGCAGAAACTGATGAGTTGATCGTTTCGCTATTTCTATATCGTCATGACGTAATCCAAAATGTTCGGCAGCAAACTCGTGAGAGAGTTGATCAAGCAAATGAATCGCATCGCCTTTCACCGAATTGGATGTTGGCGGCAAGCTTCCGGCAATATGGGAGCATTCACGATGGAAGGAAGCTATTTCACGAGCCAAGTTTCCAATTTGTTCGTTATTCAAAATTGATGGCAACTGCATAGCGCGCTCCACATCGGTATAGAACGCCACCCAATACGTTCCGTCGTACCACGTGTAGGCGTGACCATCGAGCGGCAATACTTCGGCCAAGAATCCTTCCCAGCGTGAGCCCCTCAGTAATTGCGCACTCGTAAACAGGCGATCGTGATCTTCAGCGAATAAAAAATATGATCCATATGACGAGATCTTCGCCACAATGTGCGATGAATCATTGAACACCACGCGAAAAACACGATTAGTTGATACGTGCGCGCTGACCTCAAAAACATGATCAATCGTG
>Ga0194044_10000707_pt1 | contig 16727 bp, 13 predicted proteins | sample JunL4417m_MetaG_FD_155460 | JGI IMG/M metagenome (GOLD analysis project Ga0194044, IMG submission 155460) | Anoxic zone freshwater microbial communities from boreal shield lake in IISD Experimental Lakes Area, Ontario, Canada - Jun2016-L442-17m | ecosystem: Environmental > Aquatic > Freshwater...
CTCTTATCCCTTTAGGGATTAAACCTTAGTAGTTTGAACATAGAAATATTTCTTATCCCTTTAGGGATTATATATCAGTAGGAATGAAGACTTCTTATCTCCTCAGGGATTACACCTTGTTACAAATTTTCGATTTCCCCTATGTATATGTATAAAACAATCGTCATCAAACCAGTGTATTTGCCTCTTATACTAAATATCTCTGCATTTAAACCTTCTTTTGAACCCTGAAAAAATCTTTTATCAGTGCAGATCAGTTCTAATCGTTTTTTATCAGTGTGCTGTTTTTTCTCTTCCGCAAAATACTACATTTTCGCCCTATCAAACTTCCCCCTTCACAAATTATATACTTGAAAAAACCGATATATTATTTTATAATTACTTTATTACACATCTAAACCTTATTGCCCATTATGGATGATATTATTGTTAAAAACGGTATTTCGTTTAGCCAAAACCCGGTCGAAGCTGTTTCCCAGATCTATAAAGATACTTTTATCGGCAAAGACCAGTACAGTTTGATTTTTTGCTCCTCCAATTATGACCTGAAATCCCTCGGAACCGAAATCAAAAAAGTTTTCGGTGAACGTGTGTTTTGTTGTACTACTTCAGGTGAAATTTCTTCTGCAGGCTACACAAAAAGCAGTATCGTTGCCACAGGAATCTCCTCCACAAAGATGAAGTTCCACAGATTCCGTATTAACGATGTAACTGATTTTGATTCTGAATATGCAAAAAAGATTTCTAAAGAGTTTTACGATTTGCTTAAAGGCTCGGAGTTGAAAAACGCTAAGTATCTCGGATTGCTCATTATTGACGGGCTTTCCCTTCAGGAAGATAAAATGATAGCACTGCTTTCAAAATATCTTGATACAGTTGAGATTGTCGGCGGGTCTTCAGCTGATGACTTACGTTTTATTAGTACACATATTTATGATGACGGTGACTTTAAACAAAATTCCGCTGAACTGCTTATAATAGAAACTGAGATTCCATTTATCTCCTTTAAAACACAGCACTTTGAACCCACTGAAAAGAAACTCGTGATTACCGATGCCGATACTACTACAAGGATTGTTTATGAAATAAACGGTGAGAAAGCTGCTCTCGAATACGCTAAGATTCTCGGTATCGACGTAAAAGAACTCGACACTCAGATATTTGCTAAATACCCCGTAATGCTGAACGTTGGCGGCAACTGGTACATTCGTTCCATAGGGAAAATGAACGACGATTACAGTCTTACTTTCTTCTGTGCAATTGATGTCGGATTGGTTTTAACCGTTGCAAAGGGAAATGACATTCTTAATAATCTTAAATCTCAGTTAATAGAAATTAAAAAAGAGTTGGGAAGCATAAGTTTAATCATAGCATTCGATTGTATTCTTCGAAGACTGGAGGTTGAACAAAACAACCTGACAGATGAGATGAACAAAATCCTTTCGTCTGAAAATATTATAGGGTTTAATTCTTACGGTGAGCAGTGTCAGTTTGTTCACGTGAATCAAACTTTAACGGGAATAGCTTTTGGTAATAAATAAATTCTGATGAGCAGTCAAACAGATAAAATCGCCGCGCTGGAAGCCAGAGTTCTTCAACTTGAAAAGGAATTAGAGAAATCAGGGAAGATACAGAAAGCCCTGATGTCTAAAGTTGAGAAAAATGTTGGGATGTCTGGTAACGATTATTCTCTCTTCGAGGCCAATGTTCAACTTCAGGAAGTGGTTAAAGTGAAGACTAATGAATTAGTCCTCGCCAATGAACAGTTAAAAAACGAAGTTGAAGAAAAGAATAAAACCTCGGCACTCCTGTCGGTGAGCGAAGAAAGAATGCGTGTGATTCTTGATAATGTTCAGGCGGGGATTATGTTAATAGACCCTGCTGAACACAAAATTACTGACGTAAACAAAACTGCCTTACTTATGATGGGAAGAAAAAGGGAAGATGTGGAAGGTTCCTTGTGCCATAAGTTTATTTGTCCTGCCGAAGTCGGAAACTGTCCCGTTACCGACCTTCGCATTAAAGTTGACAGGTCCGAAAGAGTACTTCTGAAATCAAACGGTGAGAAAATTGATATCCTTAAGTCTGCAAGCATAATTAAAATTAACGGCAGGGAAATGATTATCGAAAGTTTTATCGATATGACTGAAAGAAAACTTGCCGAAGATGCTCTTAAGAAAAGCGAACAGAGAAACAGGGCATTGCTGGATGCTATTCCAGACCTTGTTTTTAACATGACGGCAGATGGAGAATTTATTAATTACCATACCGCAGACCCTTCACAATTATTAGTTGACCCTGAAAGATTTTTAGGCAATAATTTCAGGGATATTCTACCTGAAGATTTGTCCAATGGAATTCAGCAGGCTATTGAAAAGTCACTGCAAACTCATAACCTAGAATCATATGAATATTCGATAGATATTAATGAGATTAAAAGATATTACGAAGCAAGAATAAAGGAATTTGTGGATAATGAAGTGCTTGTTCTTATCCGAGATTTTACTGAGCAGAAAAAAACAGAGCAGCAGCTCGAGGCAATCAATGAACTTCATTCCCTAGTTAACGAAATATCATCCGATTTAATAAAAAAACCGACCATTGAAATAAACGACAGTATTAACAGCGCACTGGAGAAACTTGGTAAGTATACCGATGTTGACAGAGCTTATATCTTTGAGTTTAATCTTGTAGATGATGTGATGAACAATACGTATGAATGGTGTAACGAAGGAATAAAGCCGGAAAAAGATAATCTTCAGGGGATTTCTAATGATTTAATACCGAGATGGTTTGATAAGTTTAACAATAACGAACACGTTTATATACCAAAAGTATCAGACATTCCTGATGAATATAAAGATGAAAGGGAAATGCTGACTTCACAGGGTATAGTATCGTTAGTTACCGTTCCTTTGTTCTACAGTAACCTGCTTATCGGCTTTATCGGCTTTGATTCCGTTAAATACAGGAAAGAATGGGATGAAGATAAAATTAACCTGTTAAAACTTACTGGCGAAATTATCGCAGGTTCTATCTACAGGTATAAGTTTGAAAGAGAACTGATTAAGCAAAAAGCCATTGCCGATAATGCCAACCTGGCAAAGAGTGAATTTATTGCAAATATGAGTCACGAAATAAGGACTCCTATGAATGCAATTCTCGGTTTCTCGGAAATACTGTACAATACCATTGACGAGCCCGCTCCTAAAAGTTATTTAAAGACCATCCTGAACAGCGGAAGGACTTTACTTTCATTAATAAATGATATTTTAGACCTTTCAAAAATAGAAGCGGGCAAACTCGAACTTCAGTCCGAGCCCGTAAATATTAAGGATATTATTACTGATTTAAAGCATATTTTCTCTCACAAGACAGAAGAAAAAGGTATAGACTTTGAACTGAGCATTCCCGATATATTGCCTAAACATCTTTATCTGGACGAAATCAGGTTACGGCAGATTTTATTGAACATCGTTGGTAATGCTGTTAAGTTTACGAATTCAGGTTACGTGAAAGTTGTTCTGAAACTTGTAAGCCGCAGGGAAAAAACTTACGACCTTTCAATTGTGGTGGAAGATACAGGAATAGGCATACCTCTTGAAGAACAGAGTCTCATATTCGATTCTTTCAGACAGGCAAGCGGTATCAGCGCAAAACATTTCGGCGGTACGGGTCTGGGACTTGCTATTTCAAAGAAACTGGTCGAAATGATGAATGGAGAAATCAGCGTAATGAGTGAGCCCGGTAAAGGCAGTAAGTTTACCGTTTCTCTTAAGAACGTGAAGAAGGTTGATGTGGTCGAAAAACAAAATGAGTTAATTGACTGGGGAAATGAGAAACTGAATTTTGGTAAATCCAGAATATTAATCGTAGATGATATTCAGCAGAATATTGAGATTGTTAAGATATATTTAGACGGTTCGGATGTTCGGTTCGGCGAACTGAATTCCGGCAGTAAAGTGGTTGAGTATTCTAAAGTTTTTAAACCCGATTTAATTCTTATGGATTTGCGTATGCCCGGAATTACAGGGTATGAGGCTACGGCTATGATTAAGAAAGACCCCGTTACCTCGAATATTCCTGTTGTTGCCTTTACCGCTTCTTCAATGAGGGGTGACGAAGCAAGGATTAAAAAAGAATTTAATGGTTATCTCAGAAAACCGCTTCAGAAGAAAGATCTGCTTAAAGAGTTAATCAGATTTTTACCTTTTACCAGGGTTACCGAACCCGAGGCGGAAGAAATATCTGTTAACTATGATTTTTCAGAAATCGATACAGCCCGCATTGAACTGTTAAGAACCATTACAAACGAACTGATTATACTGTTTGTCGAAAGAAGTAAAAGACTGCCCGATTATATGGACTTATCCGAAATTATTACGTTTATTAATGATGTTAACACTTACTGCAGGCAGAGTAAATACCCGTTGCTGGATAATTATATTAAACTTCTGCGCGAAGATTATAATAACTTTGACATCGAAGCACTCAAACGAAGACTTATTAAATTACCCGATGCTTTAAATAAAATTAAAATCAATTTATAATATATGATACCCGAAGAGAATATTAAAAATTCTATCCTGATAGTTGATGACCAGCCTCAGAATATTCAGCTTATCGGAACCCTGCTTATAAATTACTATAACCTTTATGTTGCCGACAACGGAGAGAAAGCCGTTAAAATAGCTAACGATAAGAAACCCGATTTAATTCTGCTGGATATTATGATGCCGGTTCTTTCTGGTTTTGATGTCTGTACAATTCTTAAATCAAACCCTGACACAAAGGACATCCCCGTTATTTTTCTTACCGCCAGGAACGAAACTGAGGATATTGTTGCGGGCTTTAAACTCGGAGCGGTTGACTATATTACAAAACCATTTAAACGTGATGAAGTCTTAATAAGGGTTTCTACTCAGATTAGACTTAAAGAAGCAGAAAAAGAACTGAAGCAAAAGAATAAAGAACTTGAATTACTCAACACCGAACTGATAATTTCCAAAAACACCATTGAAAAGAGCGCACAGGAACTTGAAATACTGAATCAGGAGAAGAATAAATTTTTCTCAATTATAGCCCACGATTTAAAGAATCCTCTTGCGGGTTTTGCAGGACTTACAGAAATGTTAAGTTTTAAAGTTGAAAAGTATTCAACTGAAGAATTAAAACACTATCTGGATATAATGAATGACTCTGCTGGTCAGCTGAATGAACTGCTATCAAACCTGCTCGAATGGGCCAGGCTGCAAATGGGGAATATTGAATTTAAGCCCGACTCTAATAATCTGTACGATTTAGTCGAAAGGATTATATATCTCCAGAACAGCAATATAACAGCAAAGAATATAAACGTTAATGTTAAGATGCCGTCAAACTTTTGTTTTGTGTACGACCCTTACATGCTTGAAACTGTTTTGAGAAACCTGATAACCAATGCAGTTAAGTTCACGAAGGAAAACGGTTCGGTTGTAATTGCCGCAAACATGATAAACAATAATATAGTCATATCTGTAAAAGACTCGGGAATAGGAATGCCGCCCGCCCTTGCTAAAAAGATATTCGCACTGAAAGAAGTCGTATCCAGAAAGGGTACTTCGGGCGAAGCAAGTACAGGTCTCGGACTTATTCTCTGTAAGAGTTTTGTGGAAAAGAATAACGGAAGTATATGGTTTGAAACCGAAGCAGAAAAAGGCTCAACTTTTTTCGTGTCTCTGCCTTTTATTAAGCAATAACTATTTCAGATAAATCAGTTTTCCTGTTTTTATCTGTACGTTGTTTTTAAGTGTAATGAAATAAATACCCGAAGGTAAACCGCTCTTTGCATTCCAGGTTATTCTGTGTCTTCCCTGATTTACAACCCCTTTAAATAGTCTTTCCACAAGCCTTCCTTCTGCGTCGTATATGTCTATGTCAAGTTCTGTTCTTTTGTTTACTTCATAGTCTATCACAGTAGAACTGTTAAATGGGTTTGGATAATTCTTGTGAAGTATGAATTCAGGCGGTATGATTATTCCTTCGCCCGTAATTTTTAAAACATAGTTTGACGCTATGGTCTGTAAATAAAGAGCCGTTGACGAAGGCAGTCCTGCTGTGTAATCCGAACCAATGCACGAAGAATTAAATATCTTTGTGTAAAAAGCACAGGCAGTTAAATACGAACCCGCTGGCGAGGGATGACTGAAATCAGTATCCCAGAGAACGATTGATGAATCTGTGTTTACCGATTGCTTCCACACATTTCCCGCCTGGCATACCTGGACACTCAGTTCATTCGCTATTCTTAAGTATGCGGACGACAACGAGTCCTGCATGTGAGAGAAATTTCCGAACGGAGGACTGCAGCTCGTATCTATACACTGTATCCCGCCGTATCTTCTTCCCCACGTCATAAAAAACATTGTGTTACTGTTGTACGATTTTATTATGGAGTCAAGTTTGCGTGCCGAAGGATACGTGGAGTAGTACCTGTAGAAATCAATAACAGGCATCTGGCTTTGTTCCTGAAGTACCACGAAGTTCCAGTTTCCCTTCGATATCTTTAACTGCGTCTCTGCATCGGTTAAATGCTCCTCGAAAGAGTATCCGCCTGGCGCACTCATTTCCGTGTAAACAACCCTACCCAAAGACGAACTTAAATTCTTAAACATAGACGGTAAATCATTTGCATAAGTGTAACTGTTTCCGACAAACAGCACTCTTGTCGTATCCGCAAACAGCAGAGCCGGCAATAAAAACATCAGAAAAATATACACTAAAACTCTCTTCATAGTCTAAAATACATCAATTTTATTATTAAATATATCTACAAAATATTCATTTATACCCCGAATAGGAGTAAATTTTGGTATAGAAGATCTTTCAAAAACTGCCTAATTTTGTATTGTTGTTTTTCATTTTTATTGTTCTCCTCCTTATTGACAGAAGCGTCTCCTCCTTGATGCTTCTGTCTTTTTTTATGCCCCTCACAGTTCCACGAATAATAAACTCTCATGCACTGCTCCGTCCCTGCTTAAGGCACTTTTCATCAGGTGCACCCCGTTTATCTCAAAATTATGACTGATGCCTGTGCCCATAATCTTTTCAATTGTGCAATTCCTTTTAACTCTTCCAAGGGTAATATGTGCGTGAAACTTACTGCTTTGTTCAAACCCAAAGTCTTTCATAATATTATTTATAATCCCGCTTAGTCTCTTTAATTTATTTTCCTTATCAATAACTTCTGCGAATAATACCCGCGGACTGTTCAAATCAGGAAAGCCGTTTAGAATTCCCAGTTCAAGAAATATTTTTCCGGTCTTTTCCTTGTTTATGTTTCCGAGAGAAATTTTAAGGTCTCCAATTTTATCTTCTCCGATGTCTCCGATGAAAAATAAAGTTATATGAAATTTGTCAGGCTCTTCCCATTTTACATTCTTAGAGTCTGCATACCTGAGTTTGTCTTTTACCAGTCTCTGAAAATCTTTCAGTACGGATACCGTTTCTTCACTGAGATTAAGGGATATGAACGTTCTCATTTTGATTGTTTTTTAAATTGAACATCTTTCCTTAAATTTGTAATATGATAAGATTAAGTTAATATTAAAAGCAAAAATTATTGACCGATAAAGATAAGTTACTGGCAGAGAAGTTTCTAGGGTTTGTTAACATCGTGAGAAAACTTCGTGTTGAATGTCCCTGGGATAAAGAGCAGACACATAAAAGTCTCAGAAGATGCCTGCTTGAAGAATCGTATGAAGTTCTTGAAGCGATAGATAATAATGATATGACTGAACTGAGAAAAGAACTCGGCGATTTAATGCTTCAGGTTGTCTTTCACGGAATTATGGGTGAAGAAACTTCTGCCTTTGACTTGTGCAGTGTGCTGGATGCTGAAACTGAAAAGTTAATCAGCAGGCATCCGCACGTGTTCGGAGATGTGGTGGTGTCGGGAAGTGAGGAAGTGAAGACTAACTGGGAAAAACTGAAACAGAAAGAGGGCAGAATATCCGTTCTTGACGGGGTTCCTAAAGAACTTCCTGCGTTGTTCAGGGCTTACAGGGTTCAGGAAAAAGCAGCAAAGGTCGGGTTCGACTGGAAAGAGGTAAAACCTGTTTACGATAAAATACTGGAAGAAATATCCGAACTGAAAGAAAACATAGAAAAGTCCGACTCCCAGGAAAAGATTGAAGATGAATTTGGTGACGTTCTCTTCTCAATAGTAAATTATGCGAGGTTTATTAAAATAAACCCCGAAGATGCTTTAAGAAGAACAATAGAAAAATTTATATTCCGCTTTCAGAAGATTGAGGACTATGCAAGGGAAAACAAACTTGTACTCGACGAGATGACACTTGAAGAAATGGACGAAGTATGGGTAAGGGTTAAAAATAACAACAAGGGGTAATGCATTGATTACAAAGAGACATCATTCGGTTGGTATAATTCTTTATTATAACTTTCCGCGCTCAAGAAAATACCTGCTCGTGAAACAGCATCAGGGACACTGGGGTTTCCCAAAAGGGCATATTGAAAGCGGTGAAAAGTTTATGGATACTGCCATACGCGAACTTAAAGAAGAAACAGGTATCAGAAAGATAACATTCCTGAGAAAGAAGGTCCTTTTCAGGGATAAATATTCTTTTAACAATACGAATTCTAAAATAATAAAGATTGTTGATTACTTTATTGCAGAATCTCTTGTTACAAAAGTTAAAATAGACAACAATGAAATCATTAACTTTAAATGGGCTACTTACGATAAGGCTTTCGATAAAATTACATTTAAAGAATCTAAAAAAATATTAAAACAAGTAAATAAATATATCAGTCAATATGAAGATGGTAAATAGAAAACTATTCTATCCGGTATTATTCTTTTCGTTATGGCTTACCGTAATTGCGACCGCTCAGCCGAAAGACAGGGTATCGGAATTAAAAGAGAACATTGATAACATAGTTAAGTCCGTAAATTGTGATGTTTCTGTACAGGTGGCAAGCGCAATAAAATATGATTTAATTTATGAATATCAGTCGGGTAAGAAAATGATTCCTGCCTCAATATCAAAAGTAGTTACCTCTGCAATAGCACTTCAGTACCTCGGTGCGGGATATGAGTTTAAGACTGTTTTGTACACAGATGATGTGAATATTTCAGATGGAGTAATTAACGGAAACCTGTACATCAAAGGTTTTGGCGACCCTGAATTCAGCACGGGGGACTTATACGCACTAATAAAGAAGTTTTATTCTAAAAATATAACTGAGATTACTGGCAACATCATTTATGATGATTCATACCTTGATGACGAAAACTTCGGTCTTGCAAATTACTATACAGGTGATACAAAACTGCAATACTGGCCTTTTGTAAACTCCTTAAGTTTTAACAGGAATGCAAGCCGTATAAATCCATCTGTTGAAATAGCAACTACTTTACAGACCGAATTTACGGGTAAGAATATTAAACTTGGCGGCATTATAATTCCGGGGAATGCACCTGAATCAGGAAAAGAAATCGCCAGGGTATCGCACAGCATTTCCGAAGTGCTTGCAAATATGAACAAACCCAGCGATAACCATTCTGCTATAACAATCTTCAAAGTCGTGGGTGCCGTATTTAACAAACCTCCGGGTACTCTTAAAAAAGGAACTGACGCTGTTATAGACCTTTTTTCCAGCATTGGTATATCAAGAAGTGAATATGAATTTCTTGAGGGCTCGGGTTTAACAAGGTTTAATTTTGCGACTTCAAATGTATACATTCAACTGTTAAAGCATCTGTTTGACAGTGAAAACGTGTTTGATATATTCTATAAATCCCTGCCGACAGCAGGCGTGGACGGCACATTAAAGAAAAGAATGAAAGGCACAGAAGCCGAACAGAATGTACATGCAAAAACCGGATCCATAAACAGCGTAAGTACTCTCACAGGTTATGCAATATCGAGGGATAACGAACTACTGATTTTTTACATAGGCATGAACGGGTTTAAAGGCGGGAACTGGGAGCCTTACCGTGATACACAGGATAAAATATGTGAGTACCTTTGTCAGTTTTCAAGAAAATAATTATTCATTAATGAGCACTCTTGAAAAAGAACAATCTGTAACCGATATTGAATCTCCTGTGCTGAGGAAGCTGATTCTGTTCAACTCCCAGCACTTGTGGGAACATGTAATTTTGCAATTGCAAAAAGCAACGGGATTTGATATTATTCAGTGTGAGCAGATAGCTGTAATTGCACACACAAAAGGGAAGGCGACTGTTAAGTCTGGACAGATAAGTGAACTATCGAAAATTAATAGTGTACTGAAAGAGATAAATCTGGTAACTGAAATTCAATAATTTCTATGAATATTATTATGGTAAGAAAAATTCTTGGGGTAATTCTTCTTGTCGTTTTATCGTCTGCATATTCTTTTGCTCAGAATAAGTACAACTATGATTTTGAACAAAACTGGGAATGGGTGGATTTAATGCTGTCAGAACAGTGTCAGATGTTCGGTGTTCTTGAACAGGTTAAGTATCTGCGTGATGAAGTTAATCTTAATGAGGGAAGAAGACTCTTCAGAGAGTTAGCCAAACTCGATTCCCTTAATCAAATCAGGCTTCTTCCAAAAATTGTTGAATCTGATTTAGCCATTAACAGGTCACGATTTGCCAGACTGATCACACCCGTGGTTGAGAATGTGGATTTTTCTGACAACTTTGGCGGTATCGTCAGGGCTGCGGTCAGATTAACGGAGTTAAGAAACTCTTTTCAGGAAGAAAATAAACTTTTCGACAAAAGAGATTATTTCCTGAAGACAACAGAACAAATTCCGTCCGATATAAAACTTAACTTTCTTTCAAGGGATGCCGAATTTATTCTTAATAATCTTTCAAAACCGTTAAGCGAAGAAGATTACAACAGCTTCTACGGTTCGGACGAAGTAACCGCGTATCTGGCATTGTTTCCAAACCATTGTATAACAAAAGAAGAACTGATTAACTGTTTCCGCCAGGTTAAGAAAAATGACCCGCTGACAAATGTGTACATCAGTTGTAATCCGTTAAGTTTTATGTCTTTGGGGAAGGTGAATCAATACTTCAATGAATTTTCTTCGACACTTTCAGTTACTCTGAACGAGAAACAGAATATTGTTTTCAGTTGCGCATATCTGCTTGCTCAGTTCTTTCCCTCAAACATCGTTGTCGACAGGTACGTTAACCTTACCTACGGAACAAGGGTCTGCGGATGGAAAGGAAACAACAAAGAAATTCTTCTTGACCTGTCCCGTTTCGGTGATAATTATGAATTACTCACAAAATACTTAACCAGAGAACTTTTTACAGACGTAAAAAACGGGGCACAGCTCGATGTCATAAAATATCTGTATTCAAATGAGGATACACTACTTATTAAACTAGTGGAAGAGGTTTACGATAATGGTATATCAAATTATCTTGCTCCTATACTTCAGGCAAACAGGCCGTCGGCTTTGCTCGAGAAGGATTTTGCACTGTTCAGAAAAACATACAAGTCTATCACAGAAAAACGGCCTTATGCATTCATAGACAGTCTGTTCAACATCGGTACTTCTGAAATGTACTACCATTCAATGGGAACACAGATGACTTATAGCATTGACGTCTACCTTGGAAGAACTTCTGTGAGAAACGCACTCTTGCTGGGACCGCTTTATTTTTTCAAGCAGTATATGGATACATACAGTAACAATGACAGCAGAATCAGGAAAGTGTTCCAGTTGACGAAGGATTTCGAAGAAAAGATAAACAGACTTAATAAATCCATCTCCTACGATATGCTTCGCGACCTTGTCGATATCAAATTAACAAAGGATGATACGGTTAACATAAACCCGAGCGTGAGAAATGTGATTAAGAAATACAAGGACAGGAAAAACGATAACTGGTATTTACAACTGCTGATTGGCAAACTGTATTTTGATAATGATTTTTATGCAGAGTCTCTGCCTTATTTTCTGAATTCTCTTCCTGGTATTATCAGCAGGGAAAAGTTTGTTAAGGAAATCGGCAATGAATATCTCAGTAAAACCGCTTTCAAAGAAAGTGTTGAAATGTTCGATAAATACATTGTCTTTTCCCAGGGGTCGCCCGATGCTTACCTGAAAAGAGGAATGGCATACTATAATCTCGGCGAAACCGAAAAGGCGAAATCTGACTTTGAAAAAGTGATAAGTTTAGACCCTGAAAATAATCTTGCAAAAGATTATCTTAATAAATGAATTTCAATCTTCAGTCAACCTATAAACCTACCGGCGATCAGCCGAAGGCTATAGATGAATTAACTAACGCAATCTTAAGAAAAGAGAAAAGTCAGGTATTTCTTGGAGTTACAGGTTCCGGTAAAACTTTTTCGATTTCAAACGTTATTCAGAATATCGGCAAACCCGTTCTTATTATGTCTCATAATAAAACACTTGCCGCTCAGCTGTTCGGTGAATTCAAAAATTTCTTTCCAGAAAACCGTGTAGAGTTTTTTATTTCCTATTATGATTATTATCAGCCCGAAGCATACCTGCCTTCTACTGATACATACATAGCAAAAGATTTGTCCATTAATGCTGAAATTGACAGACTGAGACTGAGGGCAACTGCATCACTGATGGAAGGAAGAAAAGATATTATTATCGTTTCGTCCGTAAGCTGTATATATGGAATAGGCGCACCCGAAGAATATGCCGAACAGGTACTCGTTCTTAAGAAAGGTATGAAGATATCAAGGAAGGATTTACTCAGGAAACTTGTGAACATTCATTATGTAAGAAACGACTCTGATTTCAGCAGAGGTAACTTCCGTGTCCGCGGCGATACTGTGGAAGTGGTTCCTGCTTATGAAGATGAAAAGGGAATTCGTGTTGAAATGTTTGATGATGAAATAGAAAGAATATGTTACGTAGAAAGGTTAACAGGAAGAGTTATCGGTGTTGATGATAGCGTATCAATCTATCCCGCAAAATATTTCGTCACAACACCCGAGAAAATAGAAGATGCAATCGTTGACATAAGAAAAGAAATGTGGGATCAGGTTCAGTATTTTCAGAGCCAGGAGAAACTGATTGAGGCGCAACGTATAGAACAAAGAACTAACTTCGATATTGAGATGATTAAGGAAGTCGGTTACTGTACGGGTATTGAAAACTATTCCCGCCATCTCGACAGACGGGCGCCGGGCACTCGCCCTTCGTGTCTTTTCGATTATTTCCCGAAAGATTTTCTTCTCGTCGTCGATGAATCGCACGTTTCTGTCCCTCAGATTCGCGGCATGTACAACGGTGACAGGATGCGTAAGAAAACTCTTGTGGAGCACGGGTTCAGGCTTCCCTCTGCTCTTGATAACCGTCCGATGACTTTTGAAGAATGGGAGACTGCAACCAATCAGGTTATTTTTGTCAGCGCCACACCGTCTGAATATGAACTTACACGGAGTGGCGGCGCTATCGTTGAACAGGTTATCCGCCCGACTGGTTTGCTCGACCCTGAAATTCAGGTCAGACCTGTTAAGAATCAGATTGATGATTTAATAAACGAAATAAGAATTAGAAGCAATAAAGGTGAACGTGTTCTTGTTACTACTCTAACCAAAAGGATGAGCGAAGACCTTACTGATTATCTTCTCGGAATAGGTATAAGAGTAAAGTATATGCACTCGGAAGTTGATTCTCTCGACAGAATTGAAATACTTCGCGGGTTAAGACTTGGTGATTTTGATGTACTTATCGGAGTAAACCTTCTCCGCGAAGGACTTGACCTTCCGGAAGTTTCTCTCGTGGCCATTCTTGATGCCGATAAGGAAGGATTCCTCCGTTCTGAAAAATCACTTATGCAGACTGCGGGAAGAACTGCAAGGAACGTAAACGGACTCGTTATTATGTATGCAGATAAAGTAACTGAGTCTATGCGTAAAGTTATCGATGAAACTGCACGGAGAAGAAAAATTCAGGGTGAATACAACGTGAAACATAATATAGAGCCAAAGACTATATATAAAACATACGAGGAAATTATGTCCTCTACAATCGTTGCGGACTCAAAAGGGAAGTATGAGACTGGTAAAGGTAAAAGCAGGGAAAAGACTTCGCTGTCTGTAATAACAGAACCAATCTTTAAAAAGATTAATAAAGAACAGCGGCAGGAACTTATTGAACAGTTACGCAACGAAATGATTAATTCGGCTAAAGACCTTGAATTTGAAAGAGCCGCGGAGTTAAGAGATGAAATTAAAAGATTATCAGAAGTATAAATTATAGAATTATGAGAAAAATTATTTTAGTAATATTAATTCTTACCTGTGTAGATGCGTTTTCTTTTGAAATCGCAGGTAAAGTACTTGACGAAAGATATTTTCCCGTACCGAATATCTCGGTTGCTGTCTCAGGAGGGATATTAACAAAGACAGGGAAAGACGGTACCTTCTCTGTCTACTCGGAAAGCAATAATTATGATATTTTTCTCTATGACATATCCATTTCTACAGGAGTTTTGTACAAAGAATTAAGCACATCAACTCCCGAACTTATTTTCTACGGATTAAACGCATCGCGGAATATTAACAGTGAATTCGTGAAGATTGAATTCCCGCCGTTACCGGGCGGCAGAAGCGCTATCATAAAGTTTTTAAGCGAGGATGTGTACAGCTGCGAAGATGTTATAGTCTCTTCGGGTGAAAGAACTAAAGTCCTTAACATAAATTTCCCGTCATACTTTACAAGGTTAAACGGAAGAGTTGTATTTCTTGAGAAAACCTCTGTTTCATATGAAAGATATTTTGAATATCCCATAACCATCATAAAGGAAGGCTATCCGCAGACTGTTTATCTCGATTCAATGTCTATCGGAAACAGACCTGGTACATCTACCGTGATAATCTATCCTCCTGCATTTGCCTATGACTCAAAAGCATTTTCAGTGTTCGGCGATTTTCTTTCCCAGCACAGGAATGCAGAGTTAACTTTTAACGTTACTGAAGGTGATATTGTATCATCAAAGATTATCGTCCCGCAGACTTTGCCATACGGATACAGGTTAAGGGTTGAAGGCCGCGGTGCTTTAAAGAATAACGGAAGTTTTGTGTCTTATACATATTCATATCCTGGGGCAACCTTGAACCTCCCGACTGAAACTGCTCCGAAACTCGATGCACCGCAGGATAAGTACTGGGGTGTTTCTGCTAATACAATTTTTTCGTGGGACTGGGGTTCGGGAACAGGCATATACGTTGCACATTTCCACAGCTTCGCTCCTGTCGGTGATTTTTATGTCGTAACCAGGGACAGAAACCTTAAGAACCCGAAATCCATGACAGGCGGCATCATAGACGGTAATGAGTATTCGTGGCAGGTAAGCAAATATCTCACTTACACTTCTGTTGATGATTATGTCAAACCGAGAGTGTTTGCAAATGACCTTGGATATAAGGCGGTACTTACATCTGAACTCAGAACTTACAGGGTAAATCCGTTTTAATATTAATATCTTTTACATATATTAAAATTAGTACTGAACAGGCTTATGCCTGTAATATTAAGGGTTATGCTTTTAATACGGGTTAATAATATATTAAGTGGGTAATACAATTCTCTTCTTTTCATAAACTCAGGGTTTTGTTAATCATTTCATTGAATTATTAAAAACATCATCCGTTCAGACGAAAGATTATTTACTAATTATTTTTATTGAAGAATTTAATAATATTATTGCTAGTCGTTACTTCTCTCATATTTCTAAAATATGTTATTGGTTCTGCTGTATCCGAAAGAGATGAAGACGATGACGAGGAACTTGTAAACGTTCAGACCCCCGAAGGCGGATTACTCACCTGTGGTGTCGAAAGATGGTCGATTAAAACGTTAATAGACCCGGATACCATAAAGATAAACTTCGGTATTGTGGTGCCCAGTACCATTGTGTATCAGCGCTCTTTTACAAAGCCCGCATCTCTTCCGTCTACAAGGCTTGCACTTGAAGATACAGTTTATTCGTTAGACTGTATTATGTATAAATATAAACTCGAAGCAGATAATGATATTCACATTGTCATACGCGCAGTTGATGACGCCGCACAGACAATGGTTGCTGAAATCGTAAACGCAGATTGTCCGGGAATTGTAAATACCAGCAGGTACACAGCCCTTAAAAACCTCAGAACATGGTTTGACACTACATACCACCCAAAAACAAGTTTCACTAACACAAACGTCAGGATAAGATTAACAGGTGTAGGGTTTTTTGATGCTCTGCACGGACAAACAGGAATTCCGCCGAACGGCAGGGAAATTCATCCCATACTTTCTTTCTCACTGGTTACAGGCATAAGTTCGGGCACTAACGAAATTCCTTCTGCGTATAAGTTAAATCAGAACTTTCCGAATCCGTTTAATCCGTCTACAAACATTAAATTTGAATTACCAAAAAACAGTTTAGTTAAGCTTACAGTTTTCAATATACTTGGAAAGGAATTAACTACTCTTGTGAATGAAAGATTAAACGCAGGCACTTACAGTGTTGACTGGGACGCTTCAAATTCTCCAAGCGGTGTTTATTTTTATATAATTGAAGCCGAAGGTTTCACAGACACAAAAAGAATGTTGATGATAAAATGAGTGCCAAGCTAAGCTTAGACTAAATCCGCATAAACAAATAACGGATTGAATTCTAATCAGGTGAGGCAGGGATTTGCGACCCTGCTAAGTCCTGTTCGTGGTAAGACTCTGTAGCC
>Ga0194044_10000708_pt1 | contig 16708 bp, 12 predicted proteins | sample JunL4417m_MetaG_FD_155460 | JGI IMG/M metagenome (GOLD analysis project Ga0194044, IMG submission 155460) | Anoxic zone freshwater microbial communities from boreal shield lake in IISD Experimental Lakes Area, Ontario, Canada - Jun2016-L442-17m | ecosystem: Environmental > Aquatic > Freshwater...
GTATAATCAAAAAGGTAAATCTTTTTTCCGTGGTGACGATTAATATTCTAAAAGATTTTTTCGGGATAGATTCCGGAACCCGTACTATTGCAATTGTGGGAGCCGGCGGAAAGACCTCCCTGATGTATTTTTTGGCTCGTGAGGTTCTAGGCCAAGGACGCACAGTGGTGAGTACTACTACAACCAAGATTTTCCCACCCGCTTTACAGCAGTCTGAATGCCTCATCAAGTTAAGTGAAGATCCGGAACTACAAAGCCTTTCTTGTTGCCTATCCAAGTTCGGACACGTAACAGTCGGACGCGATATCGTTCCGTCTACCGGTAAGCTCGATGGTATTGATCAAGATATGGTTGACCTCTGTCTGGCCGCAGCTCAACATGTTCTAGTCGAGGCAGATGGGGCTGCAGGCCGTTCGATCAAGGCCCCGGAGAAGTGGGAACCTGTAATCCCAAGGCAAGCAAACCTAGTCATTGCCGTTGTGGGCATGGATTGCTTGGGAAAGCCTGTCGATGACGAATGGGTGTTTGGGATGGAACGATTCACTGCAATCACAGGCCTTATAAGAGGCAAAATCATAACTCCCCACGCCATTGGCGCACTATTGGGTCATCCCGACGGGGGCCTGAAGGGTGTTCCTGATGCGGCAGATTTTATAGCTTTTCTTAACAAAGATGACCAGATAGTAGATGTCGATTCTACAGAGGAGACTGCCAAATCCATCATCAGCCAAATCGGAAGTAGGATAAAATGTGTGGTAGCCGGCAGCCTAGCTAGAAAAGACTTTTCAGGAAAAAAGTTTCTTAACGAGCCCTTCAGCACTGATAGGAATTTGAAGGATAAATCTTAAGACTATCTTGGAATTTAGGGCTCAGCAGTGTCCTGGATGCCAGAATTCATGGCTTCAGCAGAGGCTGAATCATGATTCCCCAAGTTGGAAACAATTTTCACTTCCCGGTATATTTCCTTCTTTTGTACAGTCTCAAAAGGTTCCGAACGTAGTAGAAGGTCCCCATGGAGTGTAAGGACTTCCAGGAAGCACTCTGAATTAGGCGGCACACTAGAAATAACAAAGTGTCCCTCGGGGTCAGTGTGGGTAGTGCGAGAAAAGTCGTCACTCCGACAAACACATTTAACTTCAAGGCCGGCAACAGAATCATTACTGTTGTCGAAGGCAACTTTCCCCTGTAAGACGCATCCTTCTGGAAGCATGCGCAAGTTGTATCCCTCGATCTTACCTGATTCAATAGGCAATGCAGGAGGATGGCTTTCCTCCATGACAAAGTCTCGCTTGTAAGCTTTCAATATGTATTTTCCCGGCTCGTGAGCGATTACTCTAAATTCACCCGTGTCCGGATCGCTTCTGAAAGATTGGCCCACACGATTATCATCTAAGTCGGTCAAGTATATGAGCGCTGAAGAAATACCTTTGCTGTCAAGACCTTTTACAAATCCCGAGACTACGAGTTGCTCCTTTTCGCGACGTTCCTTTTCTTCGGGTGATGGAAGGTCAACGGCAGAAGAAAATTTGAATTCTGTCGTGACAGGTTTTTTTTCCAATTTTCTGTCGATAATCCTGGGGGAAGAGGCAGGGTTTTCAGACGAGACAAAGAATTGCGGCATTGGATGGTTAAGACCTTCAAGAGGCGTCGGAGAGTGGAGACCTTTGTCGTATGTTGCGGTTTCATTCATCCTGGGAGTTCCAACTATTGCGTTCCCGGAGGCAGGATCTCGAACCATTCTAAAACGTCCTGAGCCCCTAGACATTCCCTCGAGAGACTTCACTAATGACCGCCGTGTCCAGCCTGTAAAGATCGACCGATTAGCTAAGTTTTCTGCAGCCTTGCGAATCATGGACGTAAAAGGATTCAGCCCAATCTTGCCGGCACCCCTTGCCTGGTACAAAAGGTTCAGGACAGACAAAACAAATATCAGTAAGAGTACGAGGTAGGATATGGGATGGAGATGGGTGACGACGTAGAAAAATCCCGCCTGCTCCTCTCCAGGAATTAGTTGAACAGCGTGGCAAAGATTCGGCAAAAAAAAGATACAAGATGTGAAGGCAAGTGACAGAAAACAACGCAAAGGTATATCCTGGTCCAAAACGCGCACAGTTGTGGGCAGGACATTTATTTCCTTATACGTAAAAACAAAGGCCGGCAATTTAAACGATTTACTCAAGCTATCTCATGTCTCCTTGAAGCCTGCTAACCCGTTCCTATGCCTGGCCAATCCAAACAGACCTTGGATTAGCAACGGATGTCTAGCACTGGGTCAGAGGAAAGTAAACAAAAAATATGGAGTCCTAAAGCTCAAGAGGAAAATTAGAAGCCACAGGGAATTTCTCAGTTTCTTAATGTATAACATCAATTATAATAATAATCACTTCAACATTATTGAAAAAAATGTTGCATTTGGTCGGAATTGTGGTAATAGAGGTCCGGCACAAGGAGACCCATGAGTCTCAAAACCCTGGAAAAGGAGTTTACTATGAAGAAGACCGCAATTATGACGACAATCGTCTCGATCCTTGCCGTCGCATTTTGCATGAACAGCTATGCAGAGGACATTTCTGCCCAGATGACGGCCTTGGAACAAAAGGCCCAACGTATACAAAGTCAGATCAATCAGGCCAAGCAGCAAAGCAACACGGGCACTGATCAGCAGGTAAACGCGCTCAAGAGTTCTGTTGACAGCCTGGTGAATCAGAGGGTTCAACTGGACGCTCAGATCGCCCGCCTTGAAGGACAAATCGACCAGATCAAGAGCAGTGCTCAGGTGAATCTGGATAGGCAGGTCGCGCAGTACGACAAAGAACTTTCCGGTGTTACGCAGGAACTCGGAGGCCTGGTGGCTAAACAAGCAGCCGCGGCAGCCCAGCAGAAGGTTGCGCCTGCGAGCGGGATCGGGGCAGCAGTGCCTCCCCAAGCCGCACAAATGGCTCCCCCTCAAACCCCCGTGGCTGCTCCCGCTTCCAAGTAGTGCTGACTCAATATGACGAGCCTGCGGGATCGGAGAATCGTTGAGCTGTGAAAAATTAGCGAGAGAATTCACCATCCATTGGTGCGTTATCTTTCAGACCTCTCATAATTGAATTGATGCCATGCTTCTCCGTTCATCGCAGGCCGTTTTATCCAAACGGGCAGTTAACAGGCTCACTGAGTAGTAAAAGGATCGGGGTAAGTACCGACGAGAAGACTCTACCCCTATCAAAACCCACCGAACAAAACATAAAACGGGTTACATAAACTTTTTGGCGTTATTATAGAACATAGTTTCTAGTAATGTTGGGTTATATCTTATTATTATTGACATTATTAGCAGAATAGAGTAACTTAAATTCCAATGGATTTCGTTTTCCTCGTGGAGATTGCATGGGCTTTAAATTCAAATTGTTGGCGGCGGTACTCATGCCCTTTCTTGCCGCGTGCTCTGCAACTGATGGAATTGTAAAAAAAGACAGCCTATTAAAGTATTCTGATAAACGATCCCACGATATTTATGAAAAAAATACTACAGCCAAAGATTCAGAAGACGGGGCATTTCACATTGTGGGACAAGGTGAAACTCTGCGCCACATTTGTGAAGTTTACGGGTTGGATCTCCCTAAGATAGCCAAAATAAACAAGATATTGCCTCCATACACGCTTAAGGATGGGGAGACAATATTCTTGCCTGCTCAAGCTCTCCTCTCTGATCGTGAAGCTCAGCGCGTGGAAGCCCGCGCCGGCTCTGCAGGCAAGTCCTTAAACGAGATCACACGTGACAATTTGGCAGGGGCCTTAAGAGGGAAAAAAGATCCTTCAGTTCCGGATCTTGTCTTTCCAGTACCCCAGGGTGTATTGTCATCTCCTTTTGGATATCGTTGGGGAAGGTTTCACAAAGGTTTAGATATTGCGGCTCCTATCGGAAACCCTGTCTTAGCCTGTGCCGAGGGGCGAGTCATGTTTACGGGCAGCAGGAAAGGATTTAGGAGATACGGCAACACGGTGCTGATTGATCACGGCAAAGGTGTTTATACTTACTATGCTCATTTGAGTAATATCTTAATCAGGAAAAATCAGAAAGTTAGGCGTGCGCAACAGATCGCTGCGGTGGGAAACACTGGGCGGTCTACGGGACCGCATTTACACCTGGAAGTGAGAGTCATCAACACGATGTACAATCCTATTGCGTACTTCTCACCAACCGAACTCGCTACTACACGTATAGCCAGGCGTTTCACCGATTCTCCCATGGGGCCGGTCCGGGCCCGCTGGGGCATTCCAGATCTTCTCACCGCCAACCAATAACCCATTCTAAAAACCATTTCTTTGTCGGTCACGCACGAACCTTTTGTTAAGATGGCACGTAAATCATTTACACAAGACGAATCACCGGTCCGGAGACATTCCCCCTCCCATTATACGGGAGGGGATAAGAAGAAGAAGGTTAATCCATAGGTTGACAGCCTGTCTTTTTGAAACCGGCAGGTTCTTCGTTCAAAATACAAGCCCTACAGCACCGGAAAGGCCGTCAAAACTGGTCTTGTCCGTATTCGTAGGATACCCTCTTTGAAGCGTGATCCATCTCCACCCGCATTCTATGTAGCCAAACCGCCCACAATCCATAGGCACGGCTATACGTGCCGCTGCGTATCCGTCCCATCCGAAATATCCCTGACAAAACTGCACAGACCATTTGCAGTTGCCAGACGCAATCCCTGTACCGAGAACTCGTATAGCCTTTTCCAAACTCAGCCCGGCAAAGGCTAGGCCCCATCCTTTGGAGCGGGTGGGACTCCAAAATACATTTGGGCTACTGATTGTCAACTTGTCGTCATAGAGGGCGTAGCCCGCAAAGATGCTGGAGAGCGCGTGGCTACGCTGATACCAATCATACACAAGATCCCACCTGTAAACATTGCGATCCCATTTTGTCAAAATAGGAACACTCGGGGGGAAGAATATGTTTCCAAAAAAGAAACCATAGGGAAAGGGAGCCAAGGTATTGTCCCTGAAATTGTAGGGCATGTATGAAAAACGAATACCCCAGTTCTGCCTAATCTGGCAACGGGCCTCGTACTCAGGAATTAAATTGTGCTTTCGTAGTCCCAGGTCGTCGTGAAGATCTAATTCGGTTCCTTCACCACCGATAGTATTAGTACCCCACTTGACAGTCGAGGCATTGAATTTGGCATTCCAGAGCTTTGCGCTCAGACTGAATTGTTTGCAGCCGATTCTGGGAAGAAATGGACTGCATGCTTGGGCCCCAAACTCCATCCCCGGCTGGGAGAACAATCCCAAGAACGGCGGGAGCAAAGACCCGCTTTGATGAGGTTGGGGGGGGCACCCCTCGGGCGGACAAGCTGCCGGGGCCGATCCGTATGCCGGGGCTGTGGGCCATGGTTCTGCTTCTTGCCCAAGGCGGTAAGTTGCAGGCGAAGACGGATTCGAGGCTTGAGACCGATAAGAGCGCTGCGAGTACGATTGAGGAAATGGATTCCCGAGCGGTTGTGCAGGGGCAGAACGGGTCTGCGGCAACGGCTGCAGGGCAGGATCAGCGGACAGAGCTTCGCCTTGAATACCTACCCCCCCAGAAATGTCAGGTCCTGTGTACGACCAGCAGACTGGGACAGCGGTAAATAGCGAGATAATAGCGAGGCAAACCAATACCTTAAAGGGCTTTATTATCACCATACCCTCCCTCCTTAACTGAATGTCCTGGGATGACCTAATTATTCATGCGCGAAATTATGTCAAGTAAATTCTGAGATAAAAATAAATTATTTTGAGAAGAAAAATATAAGTATACATAATTACGTTAATTATTGGGCAATAAAAAAACTATGATCTCAAGGGAGGTCTGATGGAAAACTCAAAAGAAATTATCAAGTATTCTTAAATTACATCGTGAAAATTTATCACCTACCCGATTTAATTGTAAATTCTTTTTTGAATATTCAACCAATTGATATCACTATACTAAGTTGCAGGTAAATTCCATTCTAATTTACCGGCAACGGGTCAATATGTGCTTCGTGTCGCATCGGTTTATTTCAGATCAGTTTTCTTGCCAGTATCAACCACTTGCCGTTATCTTTTGTCTCTCAAAGATACTTAATTTCTCAGCTTTTCAAAGGACTGTACGCAGTCCTTCTTGACCCCGGTGTTTCATACTATTATCATCTCATTTTTTTAACTCGACCATTCTCATCGTAAAGTCTGTGTGGCGGGGAAAAATGAACGCAGCTTCAATTAATGTTTCCCGTAGGAAGGCTATTTTCCTTGATCGTGATGGGGTTATCAACCGAAAGCTACCTGAGAATTGCTATGTGAGTAAGCCTTCGGAGTTTGAAATTCTGCCCGGAGTTGCCGAGGCTCTATCTATCCTAAATAAACTGGGTTACCTGTTGGTTATGATAACTAATCAAAGGGGAATAGCTCGCGGGTTCATGACAACGGATGACCTTCAAAATGTTCATCAATACATGTTCGATGAGCTTAAGAAATCAGGTATTTTCCTGGACGCACTCTATTTCTGCCCTCACGAAGAAAACGAAAAGTGCAGTTGTCGAAAACCTGAGCCGGGCATGTTGCTTGCTGCATCAAAGGACCTTGAAATAGCCCTTGGCAACTCGTTCACCGTAGGGGATTCTCCGTCTGATGTAGATGCGGGGCAACGCGCTGGGACACGGACTGTGAGAATCGCTGCCCAGAAAGACGAGAATGCGGACCTCACCTTTTCAAGTTTACTGGATTTTGCGCTTTTCTTGGAACGACAGGTCCTGAAAGACTCAAATTCCGCACCGAACACAGATGATGAGGAGCGTGATTAATGGAAGCGAATGAGCAGGCCATAGGCATGGGCATCGGTCCCAAACTCTCTCGAGATGATCTTTTCCGTTTTTCCTGTGGCCCCCATGTTCCTTGTTTTACCGAATGTTGCGGAAAGCTCGAACTGCTATTAACACCATATGATCTTCTTCGTCTGAGAAAGAGGTTAGGAATTTCGTCAGCAGATTTTCTGGATAAGTACACCATAATGAAGTTGAAAACATCTCATGGTTTCCCTGAAGTCATGATGAAGATGGATTCCTCGACCGAAAAGCGGTGCCCATTTGTTCAACCGAATGGGTGCTCCTTGTATGAAGATCGTCCCGGAGCTTGCAGGATCTATCCCCTCGGCCGGGCTTCCACATCACACCCTATGGAGGAAATTCGCAAAGAGTTCTATTTCATGGTCAAAGAGGACCACTGCCAAGGTTTCCAAGAGCCCCATGAATGGAAAGTGAGAGAGTGGCTGGAAGATCAGGGAATGGATGAATATAACAGGCTCAACGATCTTCTTATGGAGATTTACGTTCGCAAAGCACGTTTAAGACAGATCACTTTGACCGGGCAACATATACAGATGTTCGTCATGGCTTGCTACAACACGGAGAGGTTTCGTGATTTTATTTTCAACAGCGCTTTCTTAAACAAGTTTGATATTGACTCTGATTTAGTGGAGGAATTGCGCAATTGTGACCAAAAACTCCTAGAATTCGCGTTCGTTTGGCTCAAGTTTGCCCTTTTTGGAGAGCCGGCCATTCGTTTGCGTACATGAAATACTTGATTATTTCTTATATTGTTTTTTTAACCTGTTTATGTGGCCCCTGCCGAGACCTTTTACCTCACAGCCTAACTCGAAATAGAGTCGGATAGCATTATCGTCGAGCATCCCAAAACAGTCTATTACTGCAAGTGGCCCACCCACAGCTCGAACCACATGCTCAGGATCCATTTCACGGAAATGCTTATGGCGTACGGCCAATACAACCGCATCAGCTTCCCTCAACGATTCCCACAAGTCCTCCTCTATGCGCAGGGATACGAGTTTCTTCTGGCTTCTGAAAAACCTGGCCCGGCTCTTGCCGGGTGCGGGGTAGGTCTCCTGGGCTTCAAACTCCCACCAGTGTTCAACATATGGGTCGTAAACGCAAATTTCTGCGCCCATCTCGGCAAGACGACGCACAATAATTTCCGACCCACTGTAGCGCGTATCTCCAACATCTTCTCTGTATGATGCCCCGAGAATGGTAACCTTGGATGCTGAAATGTATCGCCCCATATTCCTTAGGGCGTCCCGGACCAGCTCAGAAACATGCAAAGCTCTGTTGTCGTTGATATTTATCGACATCGGGGTGATCTGGAACAGGTCGTCTTCAAAACCCATTAGATGTTTGTATGCCCACACTGCCAAGCCGCCGTCCTTCGGGAGGCAATATCCTCCAATTCCAGGGCCAGGGAACATAATATTAGAGTGGGTAGGTCGGACTTTGACAGCTTCGATCACTTTTATCAGATCTACTCCATTGCGTTCGGCGAAAATGCTCCATTCATCAAGGAAAGCAAGGATTGTTGCCCTGTAGCTGTTTTCGACAATTTTGGCGGTTTCCGATTCGATGGGTCGATCCAGAACGGTGAGGGGATAATTTTCGACATCTAATATTTCGGAGAGGAACTTGACTACTCGCTCACGTGATGGAAGGTTAATGCCGCTGCACACTCGCCAATAGTTTCTAATTGATGCAACATAATTTGCTCCGGGCATAACTCTCTCATAGCTGTGAGCGATAATGGGTTCGGTTGAAATACCCCTTTTTCTAAATGCTTTCTTAATAAGAGGGTAGGCAACCTGCTCGGTGGTTCCGGGGGGTACGGTGGTTTCTATCAAGACCATTGCATCAGATCTGATTTCGTCCCCGATTATTTCAAAAGATTTTTCCAAGTCGTCCATTTGTACATAGCCATTACTCACATCCTTGAGAGAGTCCTTGATATAGTCGCATTGTACGTCCACAACCACAACATCAGCCAAGCCAAGGGCTTTGTAAGTGAAGGACGCAGTCAAGGTCTCTTTATCCACAACGCACCGATGAATTATCTCGGGAACCTCGGGATCCTCGGATTTCATAGGGGCTACTCCCCGACAGATCAGTGGGATTTTCCAGAAACTCCTAGAAGAAGGTCTCTGCATGCCGATCACAAATTTACCCGGTTTTCCCGATGAGTCGGTTGAGTCGGCAATCACTGCGGCCATGACCGCGCCCACAAATCCGAGACCTACAACGACGACGATCTCGCGACCTTGGTCCCGGTTTCGGGACACCAATTCTTCTAACCGATTCAATTCTCGTGAATATTCCTCTTCTGATGGAAGATGGAATTTCTCTCCATCAGGGCTTAACGAGTATTCATGATTCATGTCTTTCCTTCCTTAAGAGGGCCGTGCAACGCGGAATTTTTTACGCCGGTTCCCGTCGATATTCTCGACACTATCAGTAGCGGTTAAGGGTATATACACAATGGACGCCAAGCATATAACCATTGAGCATCTCTCGTCAAGGAGGAAACCCGTTGAACAGCCTTGCTTTCGTATGTTAGAAATAAGTCGATTGTTGACTGAGGCCGCATTGGAGGAATCATGGAGAAAAAATACAACCCCGGGAACGTCGAGAAAAAATGGCAGGAATTTTGGGAAAATGAGAAGCTTTATAAAGTAGAATTCGATCCCTCAAGGAAAAAATATTATGTTCTGGAAATGTTTCCTTACCCTTCAGGCCGAATTCATATGGGCCATGTTCGCAATTATTGTATTGGCGACGTTCTGGCTCGTTTCAAAATGATGCAAGGTTACAACGTGCTCCACCCAATGGGCTGGGATGCTTTCGGTATGCCTGCGGAAAATGCGGCCATAAAACACGGGTCACATCCAGTCGTATGGACTGATAACAATATTAAGGAGATGCGCAGACAACTCAAAAGAATGGGATTCTCCTATGACTGGGACAGAGAAATAGCGACCTGCGACCCTGAATATTATCGCTGGGAACAGTGGCTATTTATAAGAATGATTGAAAAGGGTTTGGTATATAGGAAAAAATCCATCGTCAATTACTGTGAATCTTGTCAAACCGTCTTGGCAAATGAGCAGGTGGAGGCAGGCGTTTGCTGGCGATGTGGTGAGACTGTAGTTCAAAAGGAGCAAGACGGGTGGTTTTTCAAAATTACGCACTATGCTCCTGAGCTTCTCGATTGGTGCAACAGGTTAACCGGCTGGCCGGAAAAAGTGATCGCCATGCAGCGCAATTGGATTGGCTACAGCGAAGGTGCGAAAATAATATTCGACCCGGCTAATGGGGGAGAGGCTATCGAGGTTTTCACTACGCGCCCCGACACTCTTTATGGTGCTACGTTCATGAGCCTTGCCCCCGAGCATCCGCTCTGCCTCAAGCTCTCAAAAGGGACTTCCCAGGAAAAGGCGGTAAAGGATTTCATCAACAAAGTCCTGACCCTGGATTGGCAAAGCCGAGTAGGAGAGGAAGCAGAAAAAGAAGGGGTCTTTACCGGTGCTATGTGCGTAAATCCGCTTACTGGGCGTAAGATACCGGTTTATATAGCTAATTTTGTGCTTTATGAATATGGGACCGGCGCTGTTATGGCGGTGCCGGCTCACGATCAGAGAGATTTTATTTTTGCAAAAAAATATGGCTTGGAAATTATTGTGGTCATTCAGCCTGACGGTGGACACCTTGAATCGGCAACCATGACTGAAGCCTATGTGGGAGATGGAACTCTTGCCAATTCCGAAGAATTCGACGGCATGGACAACCTCAATGCAATGAAAGCAATTTCGAACAAGCTTTCAACCATAAAGAAAGGTGGATCCACAACAAATTATCGGATTCGAGACTGGGGCATATCCAGGCAACGCTATTGGGGTGCCCCCATCCCAATAATTCATTGTAACGACTGCGGCGCTGTTCCTGTTCCGGATGAAAAACTTCCAGTTGTCTTGCCTACGGATATAGAGTTCCCCAAAAGCGGAAGGTCGCCTCTTCCTGAACTTGACTGGTGGGTAAATGTCCCGTGCCCGAACTGCGGGAAATCTGCACGCCGAGAGACTGATACTATGGATACATTCGTAGAATCATCCTGGTATTTCGACCGTTACGCATGCCCCCACTATGACAAAGGTATAATTGACCCGGAAACTGATCGATATTGGCTACCTGTGGACCAGTACATCGGGGGAATTGAACATGCAATTCTCCATCTTTTATATTCACGATTCTTTACCAAGGTTCTCAGGGACATGAACATCAAAGCAGGGGACGAACCATTCACAAACCTCCTTACACAGGGAATGGTCATTAAGGATGGGGCCAAGATGTCCAAATCCAAGGGAAACGTTGTGGACCCGGAGGATCTCATTAATAGCTACGGCGCAGACACCGTAAGGTTATTCTGTCTTTTTGCCGCGCCACCCGAAAGAGATCTCGAGTGGACACCCGAAGGCGTAGAGGGAGCATCGCGGTTTCTGGGTAGGGTTTGGAACCTAGTCTACCAGCACAAGGACCGAGAGCAAGCCCCTGAAAATGAAGAAGAGAATAGTCGTGCCATGGACTTGCGCAGGCTCACTCATAAGACAATCAAAAAGGTCACCGAAGACATAACGAATCGGTTTCATTTTAACACGGCAGTTGCGGCCATCATGGAGATGATGAACGAATTGGCTCGAGTCACTCCGGAAGAGGCCCGCAGTTCACCGAAAATTGCTGCCGCTCTTTACGAGGCCATTCGGACTATAGTTATTCTCCTTTCTCCTTTCGTGCCTCACGTGGCAGAAGAACTTTGGGAGGCGTTGGGGGAGAAGCCGGGAACGGTCAGAATTCCTTGGCCGACCTTTGATCCCGACCTGCTTAAGCAGGATCAGATACCTATCGTTATTCAGGTTAACGGAAAGAAAAGGTCCGAGATCACAGTGCCGGTCGATGCTTCCGAAGACGAAATCAAACAAGCTGCAATGTCCGAGGCTAACGTTCAGAAATTCGTCGAGGGGAAAACCGTACGCAAAATGATTCTGGTTCCCGGAAAATTGCTTAATATAGTTGCAAGCTGATCACGGTCGCAATCAATGATCTTGGACAGGGCAAAGCCTTGGACTCGCGTTGATTCATACCCACTATGACGGGATCAGCCGGGAAAAGGTGAGGATTGAGTAAAATTTGGTTCCAAATTCCTTTTTTGGCCGTACTCACACTTTCCGGATGTGGTTACCGTTTCAGTGGGGGACCGGGTGAGAGCCCATTTCCTCCCGACTTGAAAACCATTGTCCTGGAGAGTGCTGTCAACAGCACCACGGTCACAGGGATAGAAACCGAGTTCACCAACGGTCTGCGGAGGGAATTTGCTCTGGGAACGAGGCTGATTCCTGTCATAAGTGGTGGAGATCTAATACTGAAAACCATTATCGCCTCTTTCGAAGATACTCCCTCTGCCTACCGGGCCGATGGGAAAGAGTCAACGAGAATCGGGACTCTAAAAGTTGTTTGCTCCCTGGAACGTTCGGATACGAAAAAGATTCAGTGGAAAAAGGACTTTTCAGCTTCCTATACCTACGATGTAACTGATTCCATTGCAGAAACTCTCTCCAACCGGCGTCGGGCAATCTCTCGGATTACAAGGGATCTCATACCGAGAATTCACCGCTCAATGTACGATAGTTTCTAACGGGTAAGGTACGCGCTACGGTTGCGGTACAAAGCATTTTGTGTGAAAATTCCTTATTGTCGGTGTTGAAATTTTTTAGAAACATGAGGGGAGGATGCGTCTATGGGTAGGAAGAAGATCACCGTGATTGGAGCCGGGAATGTTGGAGCTTCGGTTGCTGCCTATGCTTCAGCTCAGGAACTCGGCGACGTAGTGCTCGTGGATATTCTTGATGGGATTCCACAGGGTAAGGGCTTGGACTTGTTCGAAACTACGCCGGTTCTCGGAGTGGACACCAGCGTCGTCGGCACCAACGATTACAAAATATCTCAAGATAGCGATGTCATCATTATCACGGCTGGGATTGCCAGAAAACCCGGAATGAGCAGAGACGACCTCCTTGCAACAAATGTAAAAATTGTCGGAGAAGTGGCGGAAAAGGCTGCATTTTACTCGCCCGGTGCAATAATGATTGTTGTATCGAATCCACTGGACGCCATGGTCTACACTGCGTGGAAAAAATCGCAATTCGAGCCCAGACATATCATCGGTATGGCAGGCGTTCTTGACACAGCCCGTTTACGCAGCTTCATCTCTGAAGAGATCGGTGTTTCCGTAGAGGATATTCATGCCCTCGTGCTGGGAGGACACGGAGACACTATGGTTCCTCTTACCCGCTATTGTTTTGTGGGCGGCATTCCTGTGACCAATTTCATATCCTCCGAACGCCTTGAAGAAATTGTTCAGAGAACCCGCCAAGGCGGTGCTGAAATCGTGGGCCTCCTCAAGACCGGCAGTGCCTACTATGCTCCATCCGCTTCCGCCGTCCAGATGGCTCGTTCCGTACTCTTGGACAAGAAGCGGCTCATGCCGGTTGCAGCTTATTTGGATGGTGAATTCAGCGAGCACGGCATTTTCGTAGGCGTACCTGCAATCCTTGGTTCTGCCGGTGTGGAAAAGGTCGTGGAGGTGGATCTCACCCCGCAAGAGATGGCCGCATTCGGAAATTCTGTGGCGGCAGTGAGGGAGCTTGTGAAAGAAGTCGACCGATTTTTGTAACTGGAAAGTCATGACAAGAGATGTCCTCAACGAGCTATAATTACACGGATTAAAGTTGGCAGAAGGAACTTATTACATAGAGACGTACGGGTGTCAGATGAACGAGCACGACTCTGAAAAGATGTCCGCATTGCTTGAAAGAATGGGTCTGACTGCCGTTTCTTCTCCCGAAAGGGCCGAAGTGATCGTCATAAACACGTGTTCCATCAGAGAAAAAGCGGAACACAAAGTTTACAGCGCGTTAGGGAAACTAAAGCCCTTGAAGGCAAAAAATCCCAGGATGGTCACCATAGTATCGGGATGCGTTGCTCAGCAGGAGAAAGAAGGGCTCCTCAAGAAGGCGGGCTATCTGGATGCAGTTCTAGGGACGCACTGTATAGACGAGTTGCCTGAATTGGTCGAACAGATAAAAAAGACTGGTGAGAGAATAGCGCGAACAGCGTTTTCCAAAGATGTAAAATCCCTTCATATCACCGCGCACGGTCGAGGACGCAGTCCTGTTTGCTCCTACGTCACCATAATGCAGGGTTGTTCAAATTTTTGCTCGTACTGCGTGGTACCCTTCACGAGAGGGCCGGAACAAAGCCGACCATTTCAGGAGATCCTGGATGAGGTAAGCGCACTCACACAAAAGGGCATAAGAGAGATCACGCTTCTGGGACAAAATGTGAACGCGTACGGAAACTCTCATGACATGCATATTTCATTTGCCCATCTTCTGGAAAAGTTGCACAAGGTTCAGGGGCTCAATAGGATACGATTCACTACCTCTCACCCGCGCGACTTCCATGAAGACCTAATATCGGCAATAGCTGATTTGGATTCGGTTTGCGAACACGTTCACCTGCCGCTTCAGGCCGGGTCAGATCGCATCCTCAAAGCGATGAGAAGAGGCTATACCCTGGACTATTACCTTGGCAAAGTGGCCAAATTACGCTCCAGGATTCCAAAAATAGCCATAACTTCCGATATAATTGTAGGTTTTCCTGGAGAGACTGAAGACGATTTTCTTCAAACCTTTGAAGCACTGCAACAAATACGTTTCGATCAGATTTTCTCGTTCAAGTATTCTCCGAGACCTGGGACCGGGGCCAGTTCTTTGCCGGAGCAGGTCCCTGAGGAGGCTAAGACCTCCCGACTGGCAGAAGTCCAAACCCTTCAGGATCAAATTACTCAGCACTATCACAAATTGGCGGAAGGGACTGAGGAAGAAGTGTTGATCGAGGGAATAAGGATTAAAACTGGCCAGCCTTTTGGACGAACCAGGACAAATAAGATCGTAAACCTTGAGTCGAGGCAAGATATTAGCGCTGGTGAGACAGTAAAAGCCAAAATCATTAGAGGTCTCAAACACTCTATGATTGGCCGGAAGATTTCCTAATCAGAATATGCAGGCAATAAAAAAGGCCCGACCGAAGGGGTCGAGCTGGGAGACGCCGTTACACGGCCGGGCTCACAAAACATAAAGGCCGATGAGAGGGAGAGGGTTTTCTAGGGTCGTCTTAATTACACGTCGGAGTCTTTCGAGTGTATCATGTAGGGAGAGACTCCAGAATCGACGATCGTGCTCCACCACCCTTGCCATCGGCCGACACAAATCCTGTGATCAGAATATGAAACCGCCTTCGAGGAAACCACCTGAGAGAATGTTCTTGAAGACGAAGTCGTACTGGGTTTTCTTCAGATCGACCAGGCGATATCCACCTTTCACATAGCCCGAACGACCACAATTAAGGGGAATTGAATATCTTGCCCCGGCTTCCACGTCCGCTCCCACGGTATCATCAAGGAAGATTCCACCGGCTTTACAGTCCCATGACAAAGTCCCGCCGTTAGGTGCGGTTTTGAAGCAGCGTTGGAATTCCATGCCGGCCATTGCCGCATTGATACTGTTGCTCCAGGTCGGACTGCCCCAGGCCCCGCAGTAGTTACAACCCAAGGTGATTTTGGTGTCCGTATGTACCCAGTCTGCGAATACGGCTATTTTGGAGTTACAGGTTCGGATTGCGTCGTAAACCAAGCCTACTCTGTGATAGGCATGCTGCATGGTTGTCTGAATGTTCTGGCCCCAGTAGCCCCCTCCCCAATTGTTAGGTCCGAAGAGGATCCAATTATTTGGCCAGCCTCCACCATTAAGTTGGTTCCACAGCACCGAGTAACGGATTGCCCAGTTGGGCCGGAAATGGTAGCTTGCCGTAAACTGAGGCCAAGCCGCATAGATGGGAAGTTGGAGGTCGCTATTAAGGTCCGTTCGGTTTTCCGTCCCCCACCACCAGCCCGAGTTCCAATTGGAATAGCGGGGCCACCCAATGTAACCGCCCATATTGGCAAAGATCACCTGGGCGCTCATCTCCCATTGGCCCTGTCTCGGCGCCGGCAGAATACATGGAGGAACAAATTCATAGGGCGCATAGAAGGCCGGTTTGACCTTTGAGATCCCAAATGGAGGGGGTGGGACGCACAAGTATGCGGCCGGGGGGGCCGCAAACTTCGAAATTTGATGGGATTTGGCTCTTGGAACTACGGGGGCGGCTATTCCACTCGACTGATTAGGTTTGAGCAGAATTTCCAACGAGTCATCTGGCCCCGCTGCCCAGGAAGCGTTCAGGAAAATGGTTGATAAAAAAATAACTAGACATACCAACGGCGTAAAAGGTATTCTTCTCAACATACCCTTCCTCCCAGCTCGAAATGTTGAAAATTGCTTTAATAGCTATTCTTTGTTTTTGTCAAGAAAAAAATAAAACTAATTATCAACAAGTTGAGATCATTTCCTAGAATAAGGTAGATGCAAACTTATATTATATTGAATTAATTAAATATATTTATTGGAAGGTTGAGTGACTCCCGAGTCAGATAACGCTATATTACTAAAAAAGCGAGCTAAACTGGAGCCCCCCCGCGAAAGAAGATCAAGATGTCAACAATCTTCATTCGCAACGGTTTTTGATAAAAAATGGTGTAATATTGATGGAGAATGGCAATATGCTGAGACTGCAATTTAGTTATCTAACTTTGAGAGGCACTATTTCTATGACGGACCAAAAGAGGACAAAACGGACAGGCCGCTCTGTAACGATCAATTTAGCCTTTCTGGCAACACTTGTGTTCATATTCTCAATTCCTTATGTGGCCA
>Ga0194044_10000710_pt1 | contig 16691 bp, 12 predicted proteins | sample JunL4417m_MetaG_FD_155460 | JGI IMG/M metagenome (GOLD analysis project Ga0194044, IMG submission 155460) | Anoxic zone freshwater microbial communities from boreal shield lake in IISD Experimental Lakes Area, Ontario, Canada - Jun2016-L442-17m | ecosystem: Environmental > Aquatic > Freshwater...
GATTGATATACATTGTAATTTAGTTTCTATCTTTGATATCCTTCATTTTTTTGTACTCATTATGAATGATGCTTTATCGTCAGTATAGAAAGTTATCTCTCCATTATAATTGGTGACAGCTTTTTTCTCTATTTTTACATTTTCATATTTATTTTCCATAATATTTTTTTTCAAAACTTCAAAATGTTTATCATCTGGTTCAAAAGCTTGTATCTGAGCGTCGGGGTAGAGTCGTTTGAAATATATACTTGCTACACCTATATTTGCTCATAAATCCAAAATCATTGGATTTTTTTTATGAGTAGAAAATTTATATTCATTTTTTATAAAAATTTCTCAGAATAAATAGGTTAGTGTTGCATAATCTAATCAATACATTATTTTTTTATCAAAATATATTGATGTTCTTCATGTTTTGTTAAATATCCATCAAAACAGAAAAAGATTAATACCTTTTCAAAAAATTTTTATTTTTGTTCTGATATTAAAATCTGTTTTTAATAAATGCGCCATATAGTTTATAGAAATATATATTTTCTCCATCATTTGGTTTTCATGGATTAATTAGATAAAAAGGGATAATTATTTTCAGTGTTCTGTTTTTGCTCATTAAGAATTTAATTGTTTTTTATTGTTTTCTTATCTCATTAAAATGCTTTTTATTAATGTTGTAAAGTAGCCATTTATACTAAGATGGTCTAGATAAATCTGTCTAATCTCCTTTTGAATATCATTCAATTTTCATTTTTTTTCAGTAAGAAACTTATGTATGTATTTTTCTGTATTCTTAATGTCATGGAATGGAATTCGTATAAAAATACTTTTGTAATCTATTTGATCTTCAAATGGCATCCTACAATCTGTATCTATAAAAATAGGGATCTTTCATAAACTCATGACTTCAAATAATCTGAAGGATGCATTGCCATTTCATCTTATAACCAGTGGGAAGTCGTTATTATTGAGATTATCAAGGTATTGTTTTCTTGCATCTCCTTTTGTATCAATATAGTATCATCATTTCCTTTGTATAAAATCAAACTTTATAGATTTGCATTTCTCTATTTCTTTAATTACTTTCCCTCTTATATATTTACCTAGTCAAGCAGTACTTAATATATGATATATTCTTTCTTTATGTAATGCGTAAAATATTTTTCTTATCCATGTAATCTCCATGATTCTTCTTGTTATCTGTAGACCAATATAAAATACTCTAGATGATATATTATAAAAATCTGAATATCCTGTATATCATACTGATATCTTTTTTGTATCGATGTCGCTATATAAACTTAATTTATTGTTGTATAATACATCTCAAGGGAAAACTGGCATACAATATTCATTATCTTTGTTGTGATCTGTTATTGAAATACGAAATACCAGAATATTATCTACCTTAATATCATCACTTATATCGCTCACGTAAAACACTATGACTTTTTTTTGTTTTTTTTTCGCCTTATCACTTAGTTCCTTTACTTCATTAAGATAATCCATTTTAAAAAATTTTGGGAATACAACAAAATCACAATCAATCATTCAGCTTGATTCTATTAGTTGTTGCCCATTCTTTGTCCGCTCTTCTACTTGTTTCTCATCATGCCCCCAGACTTTTTCTTTATATTTGCCTAGAATTGGATTGAGAAAAACTATCCATGGCTCATCTGGGCATAGTGATTCTTTAGGAAAATATATTTTAATTTTTGTGTCCATTGTCTGTATTTATAATAAAATAAAGATCTGTTTCTGCTCTTTATAAGGATTATGTTTTTTTTATTGTTTTAACTTCTTTCACCTCCTTCATCAATAGTTTTATATTTCATCGATTTAATCACCCAAGCACTCCATAATATCCAATCAAAATAGCCAATAAATACCCAATATTCTGGTATCTCATAACATTCTCATTTATCAATATACGATTACCTACAATATATGTACTACATGTCAAAATTGCTACTATCAATACATTTTTACCTACAAATTTCCAATCAAAATCAATTTTCATATGATGATTTACTCACCTAAAACTCAACCATCACAAGACTACCCATCCAAAAATCAAAGAAATTACTGCTCATACAAGTCATATTTTCAATATCAACATAAAAAATATATTCCCAGCAATATTAGCAAGCAGTGCCCATAATAGTATCTTGACTCTTTCTCTGACTTTGCCCAGTCAGGCGAGAATCAAAAAATTAATGCTGAAAAGGATATAAATAATAAAAAATGGTGCTATGTAAACAAGTAATTCTCATGAATAGGCGAATTTACTACCAAAAAATATAGTAGCTAATTGTGGTCCTAAAGCAACAAATATTCAACTGATACTTAGAGCAAGGACAGAAAAATATTTATAAAATATATTTTGTAATATTCAAAGCTTTTGGATTTCGTTTTTGGATATAAGCTCATTAACTATAGGGAAAAGGATCCCAAATATAGGTCCTATAACGATAGCGTACATCATGATGAGACTGAAGAAATTTGCATAATATCATGCCTGTTTCGCTCCTAAAAAGTTTATTACAATCTGTTGGTCGACTTGATTAAATAAAGCAAGTACATTCGTTCATAGAAACACCCAGAATGCATAATGAAATTGTTTCTTTAGTAGTGCTCTATCCCGTATCAAAATTCATTTCTTTAATGTTTTTTTATATTTAACAAAAAAGATAATCATAGATACCAATATCCCCATTCATAATCATAACATCCGTCACCAGGCAAATGTGCCGATAGTTAAAGTGCCTGTTAACCAGAAAATAATAGTAAAAGTCAATGTAGCATAGAGTTTTGCACCATCGACTATATTATTTGCTATTACATCTTGGAAAGAGATATATATCGAGCTCAGTACCTGTAGAAAATTGATACCTATAAAATACCAGCAAAATAATCTGAGAATATCTTTGGCAAAAGGTGAGTGAAAATGATGTATAGCTAACCGATCTGCACCTAGCCACATCACTCATGCTATGATGATTCAGCTTATCACCTGTACCCCTAAAGTCAAATAGATAATGGTTTTATAATGATTATATTTTTTTTCTATTCGATATTTTGGGATAAAATACTGTAATGCTTCAGTAAGTCATAGATCATTGTACATCGATATCAGCGTAACAAACCCCAAAATACTATAAAATAAACCAACATCTTCTACAGAAAGTGTATTGGATATTATTACTCTAATAAAATATCCTACTGGAGCGATTAGAAACATAAAAAGATAAGCAAGTGATCCTTTCTTAATTAATTTTTCTCCTAACGGTTGGTCTGCTAGTAATTCTCCGTCCATATATATATCTATGATCTAAATTTTTCATTATCAAAATATCTTTATCAAATTCAGGCTAGATTTAGGGATAATTCAAAAAAAAGCAAGCAAAACTCGTTGTCTTGAGTCGCTTGCTTTTTTACCATTTTATGGTAATTATTTTTTTACATTTGTTCGTCTTTAAACAAAAGTGCACTTGCTCACACTAAATTGAGTGGAGATCCCTTTGACCAAGACCATGAAGTGTCTCAGATATACGCATAGCCACCACCTGCTAACCATACATAATATCCAACACTACCTTCTTGCATAGGAAAGTTTCAGCAACTGGCTGATCGTACGCCTCTTAGCTCAAAATCACAGGTATATCTATAGAAGCGGCCATAATCTCGACGGCCTCATTTTGGATATGTTTCTTGTGGATTGCCTAGCCGGAGTATTAATTGTGCTGCTGTCGGTAGATATTTTTTTTCTATCTCTTTTTGTGAGATTACTCATTTTTCTTTGGATATTTCTCTAATCAATGCTTCATAGGTCAGAAAGCTTTGTTTGCTATTATACTCTATAATATCTTTTTCTGGATTTATTTTCATATCTATCCTATGATCACTTGAGGATTTATATCTTCTTCGTTGTTTTTCCCATCATACGCTATTGATACTAAATGCTTTATTTTCTAACTTCAATAATTTTGCTCTTTCTTGTTGTTCTTCTACTGTTTCTTCTGGTTGTATATCTTTATTAGTTTTTTCGTTTTCATCACTTGTGGATAAAACTGCTGTTAATTCCGTTTTTGTTTCTTCTTCTTTTTTGTTTTTTTCTTCATCTGATGTTTTGTTTTTGCTTTTACTTGAACCATTATACTTCTCAAGTTGTTGTGGTGTCAAATCATACACCCATCAGTACCCAAATTCGTCTAAATCAGCCATCGTAATTTGGAAAGAGAATAAAAACGATTGTTCAATATACATATTTGTATATAAATGTCAAGCTTTTATTCTCTTTTATTTTGCTTTTTATTCTATAGCGTCTTAGTGTTAGTTTTAGGTATATATATCAATGCTTCTTTGTATTCTCTCTATAGACTTCGCTAATTCTATATTTTCTATCTCCATAAATGATATATTTGATTTGTTTTTTAACTCTTCTGCAATACTTCTTTCGTATGCACGATGTTGTTCTATCTTTTCTCTATCACAGCTTTCGTTGGTCCTTTGTTTGCTATCCTGTGAGATTCTGGTGTATAATATATCCGTTGGGACATCAACAAGGATAAATGTATCGTAGAGCTCTAGATCTTCCTCATCTATAGCTTTTACTAGTTTTTTATTCTCATATACAGAGAAATGGTTATCTACTAGTAAGGTTTCATAGAGCTGTCTCGCTATCATTTTTCTAAATCTTTCTTTTGCTTCTTTCATGAGTAATAATCTGGTCTCGTTGCTGAGTCATGATAGATCTTTTATATTTTTTACTTTGCCGCTATTTTCCCCTATTTCTCTGACATTTTCTCAAAAAGAGAAGTGTCATATGTGCTCTTTCCCTTTCATTAATCATTGTATTAGTGTCGATTTGCCTACGCCATGAATTCATCCGAGAAATATGGTTTTCATCCTTTTTATAGATAAAGAGATAAAACTAATTTATATACTCATTTTTTTAACTATATCTCTATACGGTAAGACTTCTTCCTGTAAATCGAAATCAGTAAAGAGATCTACAAATGATTCAAAAAATATTTTTATCTGATCTTCTTTCATGGTACGCTGTGATAATATCTCAAATTCTACGAAATATCATGCACCTTCAATATAATCGATAGCAATATGATAGGCCAGTCCATCTATATCTTTTCTGTAGAGGTCTCTAGTTTTTTTTACATCTATATATCTTATAAATCATAATGATTCTATTAATGCTATTGCGTTCTTCTGTCCATCTTGTGCTATCTGGATATTGTTTTCCACTTTAGAGTAGAATGCTCCTGTACCATATGACTGTCATTTGTGCGTTATTTCGCAATGGGTATCTGTTTGTCTTATCCTGAGGCATATTTTTTGCTCGATAAACGTATATTCCTTATCGGTAAAATACATATCATGTTCTTTCGTATTTTCTTGCACTTTCATAAAGCCTAGACATATTGCATGATCTATTAATTCATCCATGGTATCACATCTAAATTTTTTTTCTGTCTCTACGACAGCATGAGTTTCTGGCATATGGTTATTTAAAGAATAAAAGATGGATATTTACTTTCATAGGATTTTTTGAGATTCTTTTTCTGCAATTTTCATTTTCTCATATTTCTCTCTAAATCTTTGGAATAATAGTTTGTTTGTTTGCACCAAATCATTGGGTTTCTTCTTTTCAATCTCTGCAATCATATATTTCCCTTGGATATTATTAAAATAAGAAAAATTTATTTTGGCTCTTTCTTTGAATGTCTCATAGATGACAATTTCAAATTCCTGTTGAGAAAGATATGCTCATCATACGTCTTTGAGAAATCCTCTATATCGATATCTATGTAATATATGAGGAAACCAGCCTGTCTCTTTTGGTCTTTCTATCTCTACAATCAGTATTTTTTTTGAAATGGCAAACATTCCTTCCAAGAGATTTTTTATATCCTTCCTTGACGTCATGTGATGTAAGGTATTTGCACAATATGCTATATCAAAAATACTTTCTTTGAAGGGGAGGTGTACTGCATTATGATTGGTATAGAGTATTTTTGTATTGTCTTTTTTGATGAGATCTACCTGGCTTCGAGAGATATCGTTACCTACCACTATGTTTAGCTGTGGGATTTTGTGTGTCAATGTGTTGAGAAAATTATTGTCTCCACATGATACATCAATAAACGCATTAACCTTTCCTATTTTATCGTATAAGAGCTGGTTAAATGCCTCTTTTTTCTTGATATGTGGTGTGAGAATGAATTTTTTTATGATAGTATTGTGGAGTGCATATCTCAATTTATATCTTTCATTTACTGCTATTTCATGTTCTGGAAAGTTATTTGCAAATGTTTTGATCCTTTTGAGTGCTAGTTGCACTATTTTGTTGTTAGCATATTTATTGATTTTGTGTAATTCTTGTTTAGTTACGAAGACAAAATCGCCAGACACTAATCATTTTCTTATTTCATCAAAATTTCTTACTCTTGCCATAGAAACAAGACCTGTATGTTTATGATATTCTTCTCAGAATTTGAATACATTGGATACTAATGCTATGGGTTCTATTTCTCAAATTATAATATCCTCGTGGACTTTTTTTGCAATCCTTCTTACAGCACTATGGATATCATCAGTATCATAAATACTTCCTCACGGTAATGCTCGATAGTTATCGTGAAAGTCTTTTTGTAAATACATTTTCCCTTCTTCATTGTAGATACAGAGTGCAGAAAAAAGCGTTTTTTTCTTGGCATACTCAAACTGTTCCTTAGATACTTCAAAAACCTCTTGGATTTCAACGAGATCATAGATCTTCTTATATATCTCGATATTGAATGTTAGATGCCCAAGCTTCTGCTTAAAGAGCTTATCAAACACAAATTCACATTGGTTCATCTGTGATTGGATACAAAAATAAAATTATTGTGGCTCAATTCTATCTTTGCAGTAAAAGAAAAAAATGGACAAAAGTAGAACAAAATAGAATATGGTGGAAAACCTTGTTGTATTATCAGTATATCTTCGCATCTTATTTTCAATTGTAAATTATTTTACTTTGGATATACACTATTATATTATGAGCCGTAGGCAGGCTTTCATATCTTATTCTATTTATCAAATCTCTTAGGATACATTACTTTTAATTCTTTAGGTATATAGTTATGAAAATTTCTATTGGCTTTTCGTGAGCTGCAGGTAGTTGAGTAAATACTTCTTGAATGCTTCTTGGACAGCTTTTATCATCCAAATGATATACTATTTTAGGTGACAAGGAATACGCTTCTATCATCAAGGGAGATAATAATAACTTTTTTCTCTATATTTCAGACCCTACTAAAGATGGGGTAGGTGAACGTCCTTTTATCGTTCAGACTATCAACCACTTTTTTCCGTTTGATGAATATGCAGTAACTAAAAATACAAAACTCTATAATCTTAAGAAGATTCATTCACTCAAAGACACAACAGTTAAATATAAAAATGTCTATTTCTTCTGATCTGCACTCAAGCTTCTTGGTATAGCTTGTGAAGAAGGTGAAAAATTATTGGCGAGTCAATTCTCGTGAGATGTGTTAAATGATAATATCCTTACATTGGGGAAATGATACGATTATTTCAAAAAATCAGTCTATGATCTTTCAAAAAATATCGGCCCCGCTAAATCATTTGTCTTTTGAAATGAACTCATTGGTACCTGAGCTATTGCTAGTGGTATGGACTTCTATGCGGCTTATCCTATGACTCCAGCAAGTTCTTTAATTGATGTCATAGCTCCTCATAAGGAGGTCATTTTCTTTCAATGAGAAGATGAAATCTCTGTGAGTATGACTATGCTTGGTGCTAAGTTTGCTGGTAAAAGGGCAATGTGTGGAACGAGTTGAGGAGGGTTTGCATTGATGACTGAATCTATCAGTTTCTCCAATATTGCTGAACTCGGGTGAGTCTATATTCTTTCCCAACGTGATGGTCCAAGTACAGGAACCCCTACATACACTGGTCAGTGAGATCTTAATTATGCTTTGAATGCTAGTTTTGGTGATACCTTTCCGATTGTTTTGGCTCCATCTACTTTTGAAGAATGATATACATTGATCTGAAAAGCATTGAATCGATCTGATATGTATCAACATCCGGTTATCTTTCTTGTTGATAAACAGCTTTCTGAATCGTATTTATCTGTAGATACGAGCAAACTCGTTCCAGAACCTCTCAATAGAGGTAAACTCCAAACGCTGTGAATTGACTGATACAAGAGATATGAACTTACTGATGATTGAATCTCTCCTGGTATGTTGCCAGGTACAGAAAATGGAGAATTTATCGCAACTTCATACGAACATGATGAATATGGGGCAACCAATGAAGATCCCGTTATTAAAAAACAACAGCAGGACAAAAGATTCAAAAAATTAGAGAGTTTTGTCCAGCAAGAATTCACTAAAGATTCTTATGGGTATGAAATTATCAATCCTGAAGCTAAAGAATTTTTTGTTACCTTTGGGGTCAATCGTTATGTGATAGAGGAGTATATAAAAACAAAAGGGAACAGGTCCCAGGTCCCAGGTTCCAATCCCAAATATGGTCTGATAATAATTAAATGTCTGCAACCATTGGATATGAGACTCAAAGAATTCTTAGATATCAATGTCAAGAAAATTAAAAAACTTATTTTTGTAGAGATGAATACTAGCGGACAATTACAGGAATTGATTACCAACAAATGTCGACTTCATGATAAAAAGCGGAATAACAAAATTACCCATATCAGAAAGTATACTTTGTATCCTATATTTAGTGAAGATATTACCTTCTAGTCATCGCGAGCGCAGCGTGGCGATCCAGTACTAGATTGCTTTATCGTTTCACTCCCTGCCTGCGGCAGGCAGGCTCGCAATGACCTCTGATATAAATATTAATCTGTCATTTCGAGCGTAGTCGAGAAATCCCTTTACTTAAACAACCTAGTTATCGCGAGCGCAGCGTGGCGATCCAGTACTAGATTGCTTTATCGTTTCACTCCCTGCCTGCGGCAGGCAGGCTCGCAATGACCAATCAAAAAATACTCTATTTACCATTAAACTTTTCTATCTATGAGAACAAACCTAACTAAAATTCAGTGGTGTCCATGATGTGGTAATTTCCTTATCAATGCTGCTATCAAAAGTGCGCTTAAGCAATTGAATATCCCAAAACATAAGGTTGTCATTCTTTCTGGTATCTGATGTGCGAGTAAAACAGCTCAATATATCGATGGGTATGGATGCGAGACCTTGCATGGTAGATCATTACCCTTCGCTACTGGTGTAAAACTTGCCAATCCTGATTTGACGGTCATTGCTTATGGTGGAGATGGTGATGGATATGGTATCGGACTTGGACATTTTCTTCATTCATGTAGAAGAGATATTAATCTGACCTATATCGTTGCTAATAATGAAAACTACGGCCTGACTACTGGTCAAGCGTCTCCGACAACTCCACTTCACGTCAAAACTAGATCTACTCCTGAAGGAAATGCATTATTGCCTTTTGATCCAAATGCACTTGCAAAAGCTGCATGATGCTGATATTCTGTCCATATGATAGATAAAGACTTACCATTGCTTACTCAGTCTATAATAGACGCTATTAAACATGAATGATTCTCTCATATTGATGTCGATCAAGCTTGTCCTACCTGGAGAAAACGATAATCTAGATAATTCATTCTAGATTCTGGATATATATACCACATATTTTTTGTTATTCAAAATTCAAAATTCAACATCCAACATCCAAATTTTTTTTAAAAGTCTTGCTATTTATGTAATAATATTTATAATATTTCCCCAAACAAAAAAATCCGAAATTATGAATGTACATGATGTAAAAATGGTGCTACACAATGCAAGGATAGCACAATCCAAAAGTAAAGATCCTTGTTTCCAACAGAATCTGGATAAGGAGATTACATCCTTCCAGTCTACATTTACTCAGTTTATGGGCAAGCCCATCAATCAATCATCTGGCTCAAAAGCGGTGCCACAGGAAATTGAGTGTGCGGTTGATAGATTGACTGAATGCTATTCTGTCTAATTGATGTTTATGGTCTACTTGCTCCTGGTATATCCGGGAGTTTTTTTTATTCCTTGAAAATAATGCCTCTTTAACTACATATATTATACTATTGTTTAGTACATGATATTGAAGCTACATTATACGAGTCATAATGAGTATATTACCCAAAGTTTGTTATGTTTTTATTGTCTTATACCTTGTAATGTTTCAAATCCAGTATTCACCCAAACTCAGCGGTGAGATTATGATTTCATGAAGCAAGAACGCTGCGTTACCTATCGTCGCTGCAAATTTCTGCATCGATAATGCGGTGACACTTCTCAATAAACCCAATATCAAAGATGTCGTCTCTATGGAGACACTAGCATATGCTGCACTTGCAAAATCACAAGATTATTTTGACTTGACGGATGATCTTGCAAAAAAATTCAGGGCATCTATTCTGCTTATACCTTTGGGATTGATTAAATTCGGGAAAGTGAAATTTGTCTGAAGTGGTGGATGTAATATAGGTAAAAGACCATTAGATATGTTTGATGATGCACTAGTAAAAGCTGGTATCAAGATTACGGAATCAGAATATAAGACCTATGAAGTGGTCGGAGTCCCTAAGAAGAATATCATGCTGCAATGATTCTCTGTGACCGCCATAGAAGCACTTTTGACCTATCTTGCCTTTGCTGGTAATTTCGATTATGAGATAAATATCTATCAAGTAGCTATCGAACCTCATGTGAGAAATCTCATTGCTTTCCTCAATAGTGTAGGCGCGAATATCCATCTTAATGTTGATCATAGTATCGTGGTGAAACCTTCCAAGATTTCTGTCACTAGCAAAGAATTCACTATTATCGCTGATTATATAGAGGCTGGAACATATTTTGCTATCTGAGCAGGTGCTGACGATAGTGAAATCACTATCAAATGATGTGATGTAGATGATCTGTCCGCTATCTATAGCGTTGCTGCCAGAATTTGAATCGATTTTAAGATAATCGACAAATATACTATCAGAGTCAATTCTAAAAATAAAAAGAATTATCAGGCCGTGAAATTCGAGACAAGAACATATCCTTGATTCCCTACTGATCTTCAATCTATATTCTGAACTCTACTTACTCAAACGACAGGTATATCAAAGATTTTTGAAACCCTGTATGAGGGAAGATTTAATTATCTTACGGAGCTTGAAAATCTTGGAGCAAAGATAGAAATTCTCAATCCTCATGAAGCTATTGTTATCGGACCTACCAAACTCAAAGGTGGCTATGTTTCCTCTACTGACCTGAGATGTTGAGGTGCTATGATACTTGCATGAATCATGGCTCATGGTACTACAAATATCATGAATGAGGATATTATCGCAAGAGGATATGATGATATTATTAATAAATTACAAAGTATTGGAGTTGATATTAAAACAGTATAATTATATATTCATGTCATCTTGATTGTAGTCGAAGGATATAGTAATTATTCCTATATCCTTCATTATACCCGCTTCTGGCGGGCCAGTTCAGGATGATATTTGTTTTTTTATTCGATAACTTATTATCTATGAAAAAAATAAAATGGATCGTGATTTTCACGTTGTTTCTTGATATGCTGGGTATGACGATTATGATTCCTGCATTTCCTAATCTGGTCACGTATTATCATACGAGCTACTTCATGATTTCTCTTGGAGTTACGCTCTTTTCTTTATTCGGACTCTTCTCTACTCCTATACTTTGAGCGATATCTGATAAATATGGAAGAAAAATCGTCCTTTTGGTTTCGGTGATTTCTAGTTTGATAAGTTATGGATTGATTTGGATTTCATGAAATATTTGGGTGTATCTGCTTTCAAGGATAGTGAATGGAGCTGCAGCAGGGAATATTAGCTCTATCCAATCTATTCTCACTGATATAGCTGTCGATCACAAGGAACGTACTGCTAATTTCTGACTTTTTTGAGCGGTCTTTGGTATGGGATTTATTATCGGTCCTGCGATAGGGGGTCGATTGTTATGATATGGAGTCAAAATGCCTTTTATCGTCAGTTTCTTTCTTTGTCTCATCAATGTTCTCTTTATCATTCGAGGGCTACCAGAGACCAATAAATTTTTGGCTAAGGCGAAAAAAATTTCTCTCAATATTGTCACTATATTCAAGGATATGTTTGTTTCTCCTGAAAAAAAATATTATCTTGTCTTTTTTATCATCAATTTAGCATTGATGGTATATCAGATGTCCTTTACGCTTTTTTTGAATGAACGTTATGGTATCTCTGGTGAGACAAGTGGATATTTTATGGCTTTGATTGGTTTGGTTATGGTAATCAACCAATGATTCCTTCTTAAATGATTTTGGCTCAAAAGATTTACCAATAAGCGTTTGGTGTGAATAAGTATTCTTTGAATGATTGCTTGTTATGGTTTAGCCTTTTTTGTTAGTTCTCTTTGGTTTATTGTTGCTTTGGTAGCAGTAAGTGGAATTTTTCAAGGGATTTTTCGTCCTGTTTTCCAAGATATGATATTAGGTAATAATCACGATATTGGTTTGATTAATGGAAATATGGCAGCATTGGGTAATTTGGCAAATATTTTCTGACCATTGGTTGGCGGATATATGATTGATCTCAATATCTCTCCTTTTGGCTTAGTCACTGTGTTGCTTATCCTTTCATATATGTATGCTAAAAAATATCTGACCAAACATATTGTCTAAATCACTTGAATTTTCTAGGCAAGAAAATACATTTTATTTAATGAATAATGAATAATTAATAATGAATGATGATTGTTTGTCATTTCGAGCGTAGTCCATTTGTTATTTTGATTGTAATCCATTTTGTCATTTCGAGCGTAGTCGAGAAATCCCTTCTCTTGTTACGTGATCTTTTCATTACGTTATTCTCCAGTCGAAATGACATATACTTGTGTTTTTAATTATTAATTATTATTATGGTTCTTCGTCCAGGGTGATTTCCTGAATATAGTCCAGCAGAGCAGTTGGTCTTCGATCAAGTCAAAGCAATTATTGAAGCTCATTATAGTCAGTATGGTTTTGCTCATATACAAACTCCTGCAGTAGAATCTACCAATGTTCTTCTTGCCAAAAATGGTGAAGACGCAGGAAAACAGATTTTCTGATTGTATGGATTAGCACAAGGGAAAGATGATACTAAAGATTATGCACTTCATTTTGATTTGACAGTTCCGTTTGCAAGATATATTTTAGATCGAGAAAATGACATAACTTTTCCATTTAAACGTTATCAAATCCAGCCTGTACGAAGAGGAGAAAGATCACAAAGAGGAAGATTTAAAGAAATTTGGCAATCAGATATAGATGTTATTTGGCAAGAAACAGAGAAATGAATACTAGGAAAGAATTTGTATTATGATGCAGAGATGCTTGTTGTAATAGCAAAAACTTTACATGCTATTGTGACTAAATTTCTTTGAAATAAACCGTTTACTGTACATGTAAACAATAGATATCTCCTTGCATGATTCTTTTCTCAATTTGATGAAAAAGTTATACCACAACTCTACAACCTGCTTGATAAATATTATAAAATGTGATTTGAAACATTTCAGAAAGAGCTTGCAGAATTAGTTTCTCCTGCTGATGTACAAAAGATACTCGTGTTTGTCCAAAGTAATTTTGATAGACTAGATCCTAATCTTGTAGACAATGATCTCTATCGCAGATGATACCAAGAATTACAAGAAGTACTTCGTTTTGTCGATGGGCTTAATCAAGAAAAAAAATATACTATCATCTGGGATCCTTATATTATTAGGGGTTTAGATTACTATACAGGTACGGTATATGAAACATTTTTTGATGATGATATTTCTTTAGGAAGTATTAGTTCTGGAGGAAGATATGAAAATCTTACTTGATATATCAATCCCAAAAAAAGTAATTATTCTGGAGTAGGATGAAGTATTTGACTTTCAAGAATGGTCTATCTGATCTTAGAAACTATGAAACCTGAACATACAACTCAAACTGAATATTTATTCGTACATTTTCCTGAAACTATACAAGATATCCTTATGCTTGCAAATGTTTTCATTAATGAAGGTAAGAATGTAGAAGTCTATCCATCTGCTGAAAAATTAGGAAAACAATTTGCTTATGCAGATAAAAAATGAATTCCTCAAGTTGTTATTTTCGGTGAAGGTGAGAGAGATTTGAAGAGATATAAAATCAAGAATATGAAGACTGGCGAAGAACAAGAGATAGCTTGGTAATATTGTTGTATTTTTCTTAATTGCTTGATTTCTCCTGTTAAGTACATATAAGTTGTTACCTGTTTTTTTAGCTTCTGAGTGTACATATGTCATTACTTCAGTTCATCATTATTGTCGCTGCTGTCGTATTCATTTTGTTCTGATTAGACCTCTACAAACGCAAAAAAATGAATATTCTTCATTTCTTCGTTTTTTTTGTCGGTGGCGGTATGATTGTCATGTTTGCTTTCAACCAGACGCTTCTTAATCAATTCGGTAAATTCTTCGGCTTGGCTAGGGGCGCTGATTTGTTGGTATATATATCGCTCATCCTCTTATTCTACTTCTATATTGATATCCTCAATAAACATACCAAAGATAAATTTCAATTGACTAGACTTATTTCTCAGATTGCTATCAACCAATGATATAAAGATAATAAGGAACAAATCGCTCATCGACATAATATTGACAGAAAAGATGATTTTGTATTCAATATTAGGGTTTATAATGAAGAACAGGCTGTTGGCTCGGTAATCGATGAAATACTAGCTGCGTGATTCAGAAAATTAGTCCTTATCAATGATGGCTCGAGTGACAATACCTTACACGTTCTTCAAAGCAAAAAACAACAATATCCTGATGCTATTATCATAATTCTCGACCATACTATCAATAGATGAGGTGGTGCTGCTAATCAGACCTGATATAATTTCATTAAGCACTATGGTGACGAGCTCAAAATCAAACGGTTTGTTGGTTTCGATTCTGATGGTCAGATGGATGTCAAAGATATGGAGACTTTTATGAAACATATTAGTACTGATGAATCTTTGTGATTGGACCTTGAAAATAAAAAGCCTGATTTGTATCTCTGATCGAGATTTCTAGAGTGAAGCAAAGTGGAGAATATGCCATGAATTAAGAAAGTGATCCTTTGGATAGCAAAGTTAGTGACCAAAATTTTCTATTGAGCTGATGTCTCGGATCCTCATAGCTGATATAGGGTGATTTCGCTTCCTACATTGAGGAAGTTTGTCATTACTTCTGATGGTATGCATTACGCTAACGAAGTGAATGAACAGATAAAAAGGCATCATATGAAATATAGGGAAGTGCCTGTCCATATAAAGTATACAGAATATAGTATCCAGAAATGACAGAAGAATTCGAATAGTATCAAGTTGGCAGGAGAGATGATTTATAAGAAGATTTTTTTCAGGTAACTATTTATGGGCATTATATTATTTATTATTTATTTTTTACTTTTTCATTATTAGAGGTTATGATTGATCTAAAAAAAGTTCGTGATGATGTCGAGGGATATAAAAAAATCTGTCAGTATAAAGGTAAAAAGATTGATGTAGATGGAGTCCTTGTACAAGATGACCAAAGAAAAGAGTTCCAGCAAAAAATCGATGCTATGAAATTCCAACAGAAAGAACTTGCTTCCAAAAAAGATTATGAAGGTGCTAAGGCTTTGAAATCAGATATTCAAGCATTGGAAGAACAGTATGCAAGCATTGTGGCTGATCTTGATAAAGTTTTATTGACTATGCCTAATACAGCACTTTATTCTGGTGTGCCTATCGGAAAAGATGAAACGGAAAATGTTGTGGTCAAAACATATGGGGAAATACCTCATTTCGATTTCGAAATTAAAGATCATCTGACTATTATGAAACAATATGATATGGTAGATGTGGAAAGAGGTGTTAAATTGGCTTGAGCTCGTAGCTATTTTCTCAAAGGTGATGGTATGCTTCTTGAACAAGCTGTACTTCAGTATACTTTGAAAAAACTTGTAAAGAAATGATTTACTCCTATGAATGTACCTAATATCGTTAATCCTGAGTGTCTTGTCTGAACTGGATATTTTCCTGGTGGAGAAGAAGACGCTTATCGATTAGAAAGAGATAATCAACGATTGATCTGAACTTCTGAGATACCTGTCACTGCATATCATATGGATGAAATCTTGGATGAGAAAGATTTGCCTAAGAAATATTGCTGATATTCTGCCTGTTATCGCAGAGAGGCATGAAGCTATGGAAAAGATACGGCTGGTCTTTATAGGGTCCATCAATTTATGAAGGTAGAACAGGTGGTAATCCTTCCTGAAAATGAAAAGATGTCTAATGAATATCATCAGCAGATATTACAAAATTCCATGGATGTCCTTGATGACCTCAAAATCCCTTATCGTGTACTTCAGCTTTGTAGCTGAGACCTTGCTATAGGAAAGTATAATTCCCATGACTTGGAATGCTGGATGCCTTCTCGCAATGCTTATGGTGAAACACATTCTGTGACCTCTTTCTTAGATTTCCAGGCTCGTAGGCTTAATCTTCGTTATCGTGATAGTGAAGGAAAAATAAAGTATTGTTATACTATGAATAATACTGCTATCGCAACTCCAAGAATTCTTATTGC
>Ga0194044_10000711_pt1 | contig 16679 bp, 20 predicted proteins | sample JunL4417m_MetaG_FD_155460 | JGI IMG/M metagenome (GOLD analysis project Ga0194044, IMG submission 155460) | Anoxic zone freshwater microbial communities from boreal shield lake in IISD Experimental Lakes Area, Ontario, Canada - Jun2016-L442-17m | ecosystem: Environmental > Aquatic > Freshwater...
CATCATGGTTGATGGCCGCATCGTGAAGTCGGGCGGAATGGAAATCGCCGAAGAGCTCGAGAAATCTGGCTACGAGGCGTACAGGGACTAAGTACTGCTGTGTCACTAGACGTCGCTTCCATTCGCAAAGACTTCCCTGTCTTGCATCGATTGATCAATGACAAACCACTGGTGTATTTGGATAGCGCTAACACGTCGCAAAAGCCACAGGTAGTAATTGACGCGCTCTCCAACTTCATGGCCAATGGATATGCACCAATTAATCGCAGCGCATATCAACTAGCTGCAGAAGCAACCGATTTATTTGAAGGAACCCGCACAGCGCTAGCCAAGTTCATCAACGCGCCTAAAGCTCAAGAAGTCATCTTCACCAAGAACGCAACCGAAGCTTTGAACTTGGTCATTTTGTCGTGGGGTCGCGCAAACATGAAGGCCGGCGACACCGTGCTGCTTACGCACATGGAACACCACGCCAACATCGTGCCGTGGCACATGCTTGTGGCAGAGCGTGGAATTCAATTGCGTTGGATCCCACTCACCAGCGATGGTCAACTTGATCTATCAAATCTTGATTCGTTGTTGCAAGACGTAAAAGTGTTTTCGTTTACGTCAATGTCAAACGTGTTGGGCACCATTAACCCAGTTCAACAACTGTGCGCCGCCGCGCACAAAGCTGGAGCGCTTGCCATTGTCGATGGCTGCCAATCAGTGCCACATCAACCAACCGATGTTCAAGCATGGGGCGCAGACTTTGTTGCATTTAGCTCGCACAAAATGTGCGGACCATCGGGTGTCGGTGTGTTGTGGGGTCGCGAAGCGCTTCTTGAAGAACTCCCTCCACTACTTGGCGGAGGCAACATGATTGCCGATGTTCGCCTGGATGGGTTCACCACCGCAGAATTACCGGCAAAGTTTGAAGCCGGAACTCTTGCAATTGCAGAAGTCATTGCACTAGGTGCAGCCGTAAAGTACCTCGAAAACCTAGGTATGGCCAACATTCGTCGGCATGAAATTGAGATGAGCACTTACGTGCTGAACTCACTGACCGAACGTTTTGGCGACGACATCACCATTCACGGACCAACGAACCCCGAACTTCGTGGCGCAACTTTTTCGTTCGCTTTCCGCGGCATTCACCCACACGACCTCAGCCAGGTGCTCGACCAATCAAACGTGTGCGTGCGTGCCGGTCACCACTGCGCCAAGCCGCTTATGCGCATCTTGGGAGCCAACGCCACTGCGCGTGCAAGCTTCTACTTGTACAACACCCAACAAGAGGCCGACATGCTGGCCGACGCGCTCGACAGTGCGTCAGATATCTTCTGAGTAGACCTAGGAGCACACATGGCCGGACTTGAAGACCTCTACCGAGAAATCATTCTTGATCACTACCGCACGCCTCGTAATCGTGGCGAACTTGATGCACCTGCAGTAAGCGCAGAAGGTCACAACCCATTGTGCGGCGACGAGATTCGCATTTTCGTCGATGTTCAAGATGGCATTGTCACCGATGTTCGCTTCAATGGTTCTGGTTGTTCAATCAGCCAAAGCTCGGCATCCATGATGACTTCAGCAATCAAAGGCAAGCCTGTTAATCAGGTGAAAGCAATCGTGAAGAAGTTCAAGTCCATGATGACCGTTGATGAAGACGAATCACCAGTAGATGAATCACTCAACCTCGGAGACTTAGAAGCGCTGCAAGGTGTGGTGAAGTTTCCAGTTCGCATTAAATGCGCAACGCTTGGCTGGAACACGTTGCTTGATGCGTTGACCACTGCTGGTCAATAGAACCAACTAGCCAACAAGGTTTGGTGCGGTTTTACCCGCAAGCACTGCAAGCGAATTCGTTGCCGCGGTATTTGCCATCGCTGTTCGCGTTTCAACAGTTGCCGAGCCCAAATGCGGAATAAGCACTGCATTATCAAGGCCAAGTAAACCTTCATGCACTTTCGGCTCGTTTTCGAACACGTCGAGTCCGGCACCAGCAATTGCATTACTGCGTAATGCGTTAGCCAACGCTGCTTCGTCAACAACCGGACCACGCGCAGTGTTAATGAGGTATGCAGATTTTTTCATTTTGCCAATGGTTTCGGCGTTCATCAAATGATGTGTCTCTGGCGAGTATGGGCAGTGCAGAGAAACGACATCGCTCGTTGCCAACAGCTCGTCCATTGACATGTGCTTGGCGTCGAGTTCTTTGGCAGTTGCGGCATCGAGAGGAGATCGCTTCGTGTACGCGATGGTCATGCCGAAGGCTTTTGCGCGACGTGCCACCGCTGCGCCGATCAATCCCATGCCAACAATGCCAAGTTGGCTCCCCTGAATTCCAGAGCCAAGCATGTAGAACATCCCCCACTGCCACGGCTCTTGTTTGCGGATAACACGCTCGCCTTCGGCCAAGCGACGAGTCGACATCAAAATAAGCGCCATGGCAATGTCGGCTGTTGCCTCGGTAAGTACACCAGGCGTATTCGTCACCAACACATTGCGCTCTTTGCAGGCAGGCACATCGATGTTGTTGTAACCAACCGCAACGTTGGACACCACCTTCAGTTGCGGGCCAGCAGATTCCAACAATTCGGCGTCTACCTTTTCGGTAAGCAATGAAACGATGGCATCTGCGCCTTTTACACGCTTCAGCAACTCCTCGCGTGAAATCGAAACCGGTTCGTCCCATGAAACAACTTCGTGTTCGGCGCGCAATCGCTCAACCGCGACGCCAGGAATCTTGCCCGTAATGACTACTTTTGCCATGGTTATTGAGCAACCCAATTGCCGAACAAGTTCATGCCTTCTTGAATTTCTTGCTTGTCAATACCCGAAAACGCGAAGCGAACATAGTTGCGCTGTTCACCTGGCTGCGGCCGACCGAAGTGACGGCGCGTACAAAATGAAACGCCCGTTGCATGCAGAGCTTGTTCGGCAAACACGGCCAAATCGTCAATGCCCTTACGCTCCATTGCTTCGGTTACGTCTGGAAACAAATAGAACGCTGCTTCTGGCGAGTGGCAACTTACGCCAGGCATCGCGTTCAACATATTCACGGCAATGTCTCGACGCTCTTTCAACGTGTTCAACATTTTTGGAATTGCAGACTGATCTCCTCGCACACCTTCAACTCCGCCGTATTGCACGAAGTGCGTAGTGCACGACTCGTCGTTGGTGTTCAGCTTGGCAATCTGGTTTGCAAGTTCAGTCGGAGCAATCGCTGCACCCAAACGCCAACCAGTCATCGCGAACTTCTTCGAGAAGGTATACAAAATTACGGTTCGCTCAAGCATCCCTGGTAGTGATGCAATTGACTTCGACGTTCCCGAATAGCGCATTTCAAAATATGCTTCGTCCGACAACACCCACAGGTTGTGCTTAATGGCAATCTCGGCAACTGCTTCGCGTTCTGCATCGGTCGACTCGGCACCGATCGGGTTCTGCAAGTCGTTGTAAATAATTGCTTTGGTCTTTGAAGTAATTTGCGACTTCAAATGGTCAAGATCAATGTTGAATCCGGTTGATGACGGAATGTAGCGATACGACTTGGCAACACCACCGAAGTATTCGATCTGACTTTCATAAATTGGATAACCAGGGTTTGGATACAACACTTCCTCGCCCGGGTTCATCACTGTTTGAATGAACTTCGTAATTACGGGCTTGCCGCCAGGTTGCACAACAACATTGGCTGGTGCAAAGTTCAGTCCGCGACGACTACCGACATCTTCAGCGAGTGCTTCGCGCAACTGTGGAATTCCTGCAGCTGGGCAGTAACCCGTCTTGCCGTCTTTGATCGCTCTGTTCATTGCATCAACAACGTTTTGTGGAGTCGCAATGTTTAAGTCACCAAGGTGAAATGGAAAAATGCGATTTCCCTTTGCACCCCATTCGGCTGCGGCAAGTGAAACGGCAAATGCGGTCTCGGTTCCGAGTCGCTCTAAACGTTCTGCAAGTGCCATCGCTTTTCCCCCAGTAATACACATCTGATATATGACGTTCTTTACATTACATAAAGTTGTGAGCCCCAAAATACAGGGCTTTGACTAGAAGCCTTGGGGATCTAGTCGGCCAACAACGACTCAGGAGATGGCGCAACCACGGGGTTTCGCATGGTCAGCCATACACCGGTCAGCGCTACGACCAATGCCAACAATGCCAGCAGGCTCAGCCGCTCACCAAACAGGATGGCACTTTCAATTGCACTCAGCGCCGGCGTAAGGAAGAACAAGCTGCTCACTCGTGCCGCGGAATGTCGCGAGATGAGGAGCATCATCAACATCACTGCAGAAAGCGACAGCACTAACACCGACCACAGCAGTGCAAGGAGCAGTTCACCGTTCAGATGAAACTCCCACTTTTCGAACAGGCTCGATGCAACGAGCAAAACTGCGCCTGCAGAAACATATTGTGCTGCAGTTCCAGTTACAAGTGGCATGTCTTTTCCACGTGAGCGTTGCACCAACGTTCCGGTCGACATACCTATTACTGAAATAACCATTGCAATCAACGCTGGTTTCGTTACATCACCAAGTCCATCGCGCACTTTGTCAACCACAACAACGAGCACACCAGAAATTCCGAGGAGCACTCCTACCCATTGGCTCCGTCGTAGTTTCTCTTTCAAGATGATGCGACTTGCAACAGAAGTAATGACTGGATGCAGCCCCGCTATTAATGCGCTTAGACCAGATGGAAGCCCTTGCTTAATTGCATAGAACACGCCACCCAAATAAATGGCATGCATGCATATTCCAACAATTGCAGAAGTGGACCAAGAACCCCTTGCAAGTTTTGGAGCCTTCACCACTTTGGCTATGACATATAACAACACTGCCGCACAAAACATACGAACGGTAAGAAACGAAAGTGGTCCAGCATTACGCGTGCTGTAACGAGCAACCACAAAACCTGTGCTCCACAACGCCACAAATATCCACGGCGTTAACCGCTCAAACAATGGCGTTTTAGTTGTCATGCCGGCTGAATGAGGTCCCACGTGTTGCCATACACATCTTCAAAAACAGCAACTGTTCCGTACACCTCGCGACGCGGTTGTTCATGGAACTTCACTCCACGTGCTGTCCACTCAGCAAAATCGCGTTCGAAGTTGTCGGTCTGCAAAAAGAATCCCACTCGCCCACCAGTTTGATTACCCACACTGGTTAATTGTTGGTCGCCGTCTGCACGCGCAATGAGTAACGATGCGCCTTCTCCAGCAGACACCACAACCCAACGTTTACCACCGCCCATGTCGGTGTCTTCAACGAGCGTGAAACCCAGCTTGCCAACAAAGAATCCAATTGCTTCGTCGTATTCACGCGCCACATAGGTGACGAGGCCAAGGCGATTCATATTGGCTTACGAATGGATGGTGTTTTCCACCACGAACATGCGACGACGTCCGGAAACGTTTGACAATGAGTCGGCAACAACCGACTTACCAATTTCACTTGCATAGGCGGCTTCAAAATCGCTTTGGGTATCGAACCACAGTTCGGACACACCATCTGGGTCGCCTTCTGCTGGGTTTTCCACCAGATTGAAAACGCCCTTACGCAGGTTTGGCAATTGCTTTGCCAGCGGTGCGTGCTGCTTCAACCACCAATCGGCAAACTGTTCGTGTGTTGCACCCTCTGCACGAGTGAGCAAGATGATCGCTTTGAAACTCATGAAGGCTTCTTGGTGCGAGCGAATGGACGACCGCCAACTGCCAATGCAACGCTGACCACAATTTCATGCGCCATTGGCGCATCGCCGATACACACTTCAATCGAGTCCATTTCATTGAATGACCAGATGTCGTCTTTGTTCGTAATTGGAATGGTCAGCGATGCACCCGGACCAGCAACCTTCTTTGTCGAAGGAATGATGTCATCACCCTTAATAACCACCTTGCGCACAGGGGCACCAAAGCGTGGATGAATCAATGCCGCAGCATGTTCAATTTCACCGGCAGTTCCCACAATTGCACCCTTGCCATATGCGGTTACTTCACTTGCATCTACGCCCAAGGCAGCAAGCGCGCGCTCAGCGAGTAGGCCAGAAATTTCAGCTCCCATTGCTTCCAAAATGATGAGGTCGTTGTGTCGCTTTCCAACAAGCGGATTATCAATAACCGCGCTGGCAACCGCCTTGCGAACGATACGACCCGTAGGTTCGCCAAGTTCGGCCTGAATATCTTCACATGTAGTAACTATTTTGCGAATGTCCATGCACTGAAACTATCAGCACCACTAGTTCAATCAGGAGTGCTCAGGCTTTTTCTAATTTTGCTAAATGCTGTTCCGAAGGCCTTGATTTCGTTCTCGCTCAAATGATCAATCAGCCTGTTGCGCACACTCTTTACATGTGCGGGCGCAATTTTTTTAAGAAACGTATACCCCTTATCCGTGAGGTGGGCATATGCCGTTCGACGATCCGCTTCATCGGAAACGCGCTCAACGAACTTCGCTTTCACGACACCCTCCATACGTCGTGTAAGTCCACTACGTGAAAGACGAAGTATTTCTGCCAACTCGCACAATTGCATGCGATGCTCGGGGGCTTCTGACAGCATCGCCAGCAATTGATAGTCACCTGTATCGATACCAAATTGGTCAAGGTCAGATTCGATCACCCGGTGCAGCTCTGCAGCCGTGGTAACGAACCCGCGCCAAGCCTTCATTTCGGCTTCGTTTAGCCACTTTGCGTTTGACACATTGTCACCTTACCGTAATAGTTGCGCTCGCAACTACTTTTGCCCTATAGTTGTTATCGCAACGGTCTCCGACCTGGAGGCGTTTCATCTACAAGGAGAAAATCAATGAATGCAGTAATGCTCGTGGGCAGAATTCTGTTTGCCTTCATGTTCGTAATGAGCGGATTCAATCATCTCGCCAAGGCAGAGGCAATGGCCGGATACGCCGCCTACAAGAAAGTTCCAGCTCCTAAGTTGGCAAACCTTCTTTCAGGAGTCCTCATGGTTCTTGGTGGACTTTCGATCATCCTTGGTGTCTACGCAGACCTCGGCGCCGTCGTATTGGCAGTGTTGCTCGTTGCAATGGCAGTGAAGATGCACGACTTCTGGAACGCACAAGGCGAAGCAAAGCAGCCAGAAATGATCGGCTTCATGAAGAACATCTCCATGGCCGGTGGCGCATTGTTCATGTTCGCTTATGCAGCAACTGCAGATTCGAACATTGGACCAGCACTTGGCAAGAGCCTTTGGCATTTAGCTCGCTAAATGCCTTCGCGGCTTAGCCGCATATGAATTAGAAAAGGGCGGCCCACTCGGGTCGCCCTTTTTGCTACTTCAGGTTCAACCACTCTTCTTCGCCGCGGCCAAGTTCTGTCAAACGTTTCTTCACGGACAGCGGAACCTCAACGAAGTTTCCTTCTTTCACCTTTGCAGCCAATGCACCGTTTTCATCCCACATGTGGCAAGTGTTAATCGTGCCTGCAAATTGCCTGCGTCGTTGCTCTTCGAAGTTGCCTTCTTCAACTGCGCTTGCTTCTCCCGAGCTAGAAGCAGCAACACGCATTGACCATCCAGCCTGAATTGCAACCGGCGCCATTGCCGACAACAACGCAGTGATGTGCGTGCACCCGCGTGCTCCCGCAAACAGTTCTTTCACTTTCGCATTGAACCCGCGTGCGATCGACATTCCCTCAAGCTTTTTGTAGTGGTCGGTGATGTGCGTGCACTCAAGATGTGGATGTTCATGAAACGTTGCCGATGCCTTTTCAATCAAGAATGTCGGGTACACAATTTCAAGATCCACAATCATGTGATGCAACCACAATGGCTGCTCGTCACCCTTCAAATACAGGCCAGCCGGTTTTTCATCCACCACTACCCCGCGAATCATCAGGCGGTCTTCGGCCATTCGGAATGCACGAACCTCGTAACGACGTGTATGAATTAATGGAAATTCTGGGTTTTCAGGGAACATGATCTGCGCTGACATGAGCGCAACGCTAACCAACTAACCTGCGCATATGACTAACGAAGAGCTCATCAAAACCGTTTGCCCAATCCTGAATGACAATGGCTGGAAGTACTACTTCACTCCACATGCCATTGAAGTAAGCAAGTCAATGGGGTTAAAGGGAATGGAGTTTTACGTTGCGGGACGCGGCGGATGCATGGGCGACTGCGCAGGCACTGTGGTTGCAGCAGCATTTGGCTATTTCAACCCGATCATCATCAACGCAGCATGGAGCCTTGCCACGGCAAAGCAACCTGCACGTGTAATTGGTGATGCACACTACGAAGTTGCAGCACACTTGGGCCGCGAAAAGCTCGCGGACCTGCCAAGTCTCATCGAGTTCACTGCTGCAATGGAAAAGGTGTTCAACGCTGCAGACCCTGATGGTCTTGCACTGTTTGCAGCCTTTAAGTCCATGCAATTAGCCGAAGACATTCCTGGTCGCGCCATGCAACTCGCAGCTTCACTTCGTGAGTTCCGTGGTTCAGCACACCTCATTGCAATTCGCGCTGTTGGTCTTACTTCCAAACAAGCTCACTATGTGAAGCGACCAAATGATGTGAAGGGTTTCGGTTGGGGCGAAGACGACGCTCCGGTGGTTGACGATCAAGTTCGCGCGCTCATGGTGCAAGCTGAAAACCTCACCGACGCATTGTGCATACCTGCCTATTCAGTTTTGAATGACGCAGAGCGCAAGGCATTGGTTGACGGAACCAAGGCTTTCGAAGCAGCTCTGAAGTAGTTCATGGCGCTTCCGCTTACGCCTGTAACGCTTCGCGGAAACAGAGTTCGGCTAGAACCACTTTCACTCACGCATGCTGAAGGTTTACGGATAGCCGCAACAGAATCGCGTGAGTCGTTTCGCTACACATGGGTGCCTGAACCAAACAAATCAGATGTAGTGCGATATATCGAAAGCGCGCTTAGTGCGCACACTGCTGGCACAGCTCTCCCCTTTGCAACAATTCGCACCGACACCGAAACCGTTGTTGGTTCAACACGCTTTATGTCTGCTGAGTACTGGTCATCTCCTGACGGCAAACCCTCCGACTCAGTGCGACCGAACGCAATTGAGATCGGCTCAACATGGTTGAGTGTTTCTGCACAACGAACGTTTGTGAATACCGAAGCAAAGTTGCTCATGATGTCGTACGCATTTGAGCAACTAGACGTGGACCGGTTGTTCTTTAAAACCGACGCGCGAAATGCCGCTTCACTAGCAAACATTGAACGCGTTGGTGCGAAATTTGAAGGAATTCTTCGCCACAACATGTATTCGGTAGATGGCGCAAACGACGGTTATCGAGACTCTGCCTATTATTCGTTGCTTCACGACGAATGGCCAGAAGCTAAAGCGTCGTTGCTTACACGACTTCGCGATTGAGGTACTCGGCTAGATTTGCCCCGTGGCTTCGTCTGAAAAATTGCGCGTCGGCGAGGCAATTATTGATCTGCTCGTTCGTGAATACGGCGTGGACACTGTGTTTGGAATACCAGGGGTACACAACATCGAACTTTTCCGCGGGCTTCACCGTTCGGGAGTCCGTGTAGTTGCGCCGCGCCACGAACAAGGCGCTGGGTTTATGGCCGATGGTTGGTCAATCGCAACGGGCAAACCGGGAGTGTGTGCGCTCATCTCTGGGCCAGGTCTGACCAACGCAATTACACCAATTGCTCAGGCGTATCACGACTCTCGCCCAATGCTTGTTCTTGCCAGCACCACACCCACTGACGCACTTGGCAAAAAGTTTGGCCCGCTGCATGACCTCGATGATCAATCAGCAGTTGTTCGCACGGTGACAGCATTCAGCGAAACCGTTACCGACCCAACGAAACTTCCAGCGCTCATTGAACGAGCATGGAATGTATTTACTTCCAACCGTCCGCGTCCTGTGCATATCGCCATTCCCACCGATGTACTCGAACAATTTGTAGAACCATTTACACGCGTAACCATCCAGTCATCGCTACCTAAACCGAATGAATCCGATGTCCGCCGTGCCGCACAACTACTGGCAGGCGCAAAACGCCCCATGATCATTGCCGGGGGTGGCGCAATCAATACTGGATCAGCTCTAGCCACTATCGCTACGGCCATCGACTCGCCGATCGTGCTCACTGGAAATGCAAAGGGCGTTGTGCCATCAACACATGCATTGTGTGTTGGATCGGCGCTTGTTATTCAACGCGTACAAGAAGAGATTGAGCAGTCTGACGTGGTGTTGATTGCAGGGTCAGAGCTTTCCGATGCCGACTTATACAACGGTGGTCGTGCACTGCAGTTCACTGGAAAAGTGATCCGCATTGACATTGATGCAGAGCAAATGCAACGTCGTGCTCATCCTGATATTTCCTTGCTCGGTGATTCAAACTTCACTGTCACTGCACTTGCTCAGGAATTAAACAATCTTGGAGTTTCATCGTCGAATAGCGGATCTGCTCGTGCCACGAATTTGCGAATGTCGGCACGTGCAGGCGTGCGTCAAGACTTACTTCCATGGATTGATGCAATTGAGCAGGTAATGCCTGAAGGAACTGTCGTTGCTCTGGACTCCACGCAACTTGCATACGCCGCACATACCGTCATGGCCTGCGACACGCCCCGATCGTGGCTTGCGCCATTTGGCTTCGGCACTCTCGGCTGCGCATTACCAATGGCAATCGGTGCTGCGATAGCAAGTCCAACAGTGCCAATGCTCGCAATTGTGGGTGATGGTGGCTGGTTATTCACTATTGCTGAAATGGCGGCAGCAATTGATGAAGGTGTGGACGTGGTGCTGGTGTTGTGGGATAACCGCGGATACGGGCAAATTCGCGAGTCATTTGACGATGTTCAAGCGCCACGCATGGGAGTTGATGTTTCATCGCACGACCCATCTGCAATTGCCCGAGGGTTCGGCTGGAATGCAATTGATGTAAACACCATCGAAGCGTTTTCAACTGCACTTTCAGAAGCTTTCGAAAATCGCGGTGCGCATTTCATTCGCATCTCCGTTTCGTAACTTATGGCAATCCGACGTTCTATAGGTGGAAGTTTCCGCTCGGTATGGCTAGCCGTCATGGTGTCGAGTGCTGGCGATGGAATGTTCCTCACTGCGTTTCCACTCCTCGCAGCAATCCTCACCCGCGACCCAGTGCTTATTGCTGGAGTAACCATTGCCTCGCGGCTGCCCTGGCTCATGTTCTCACTGTTTACGGGCGCTCTTGCCGATCGCATGGACCGCCGCAAGTTGATGATCGGCGCCGACCTCATTCGTCTCGTCATAGTTGGGCTTCTTGGCGCCGCGATCCTTACAGACACCGTAAATATTTGGATGCTGTATGCCTCGGCATTCATGTTGGGAAGTTGCGAAACACTGCATGTAAATGCGGCACAAGGTCTTATTCCCGCAATCGTGAAGCCCGAAGACTTACTAGAGGCAAACGCACGTTTTTCTAGTGGGCAAATTGTCGCTGCCCAATTCATTGGCCCACCGCTTGGCGTTGTCATGTTCAATGCTTCAATGTCACTTCCGTTTCTTGCAGATGCCGTCACGTTTGCTGGCTCTGCAGCACTGATTGCAACAGTTCCCAATGAACACGCCGTTGAGCCACCGACAACAAAGATTTTTGCCGACATCAAAGAAGGTCTTCGCTACACGCGAGACACGCTGTCACTTCGCCGTCTCACCGAAATTCTTGCCGTCATTAACTTCTTCTATTTCGCTGCCAACTCATTGCTGGTGCTGTACAACGAAGATTTACTCGGAGGAAATAAAGCCACATTCACGGCGTTGTCGGTTGGCGCCGCTTCGGGAACCGTTGCAAGCCGGTTCTTCCTTGAAAAAATCACTCACCGCTTGGGTACTACTCGAACACTTGAAGTTTCGCTTTGGGCGTGGGCAGCTGCAACCGTCGGCCTTGCAATTGCAACAAACCCACTCATGGCAATCACCAGCCATGTGATTCTTGGCATTGGGTCTGGGTGGTGGATCGCATTGAACACCACCCTCCGCCAGCAAATCACTCCTACGCGAATGCTTGGACGAATGAACGCAGTTTCGCGCACAGTCACATGGGGAATAGTTCCGTTTGGAGCTTTATTTGGCGGAATCATGGCAAGAATTTTTGGACTGCGTGGTCCATTCATCATTTCTGCAATTGTCATGGTTTCATCCGCAGTATTTTCACGGCAACTACTGAAGCCAGTTCGTGAAGCAGTAAAAAACCTTCAGCAATAAATAAGCCTCATTGATGCGAGCAACCATGCTTGACTGATGTCATGCGTTTGTTGCCAAAATTGAACCAAACGCGCAAAGGAATTCTCCTTGCCACCTGGGGTCTTTTTGCTGGGCTTTCCTTGCTGCTCGTTACGGCTGGCGTATTCAGCACCCTTGTTGGTATTCGCGCAGAACTCAAACACCTCCCCACTCTTGTAAGCGGCGGAATTACCACCGCCTACTACGCCGGATTCTTAATTGGTTCGCGGTACACACTTCGTTCACTTGCCCAGGTTGGGCATATTCGCGTGTATGCAGCTCTTGCCTCGCTGCTCAGCGCATCTGTGCTGATGAGTGGTGTTTTCAATTCTCCACTTGTATGGATCATCATGCGAAGTAGCACTGGGTTTTGTTACGCCGGCTTATATGTAGTCGCCGAATCATGGCTAAATGGACTTGCAGCAAATACATTCCGCGGGCGACTGCTTGCCGTGTACAACGTGGTTACTGTTGGCGCTTATGGAGCCGGTCAACTCCTGGTATTTAATTTCGATGCACGACATCTCACCGGATTTGCATTTGCTGCGATGATTGCTTCGCTTGCAGTGATCCCCGTTGCATTGTCAGAACAAGCTGCAACGCCAAATGTTGATAACAACGAGCACATCACGCTTCGCGAACTTGCTCGTGTGGTGCCAACCGGAGTTGGAACCATTTTGCTCGTCGGTCTTGCGCACGGTGGCATGCTCGGAATGGCTGTTATCTATGCAACTCGCGAAGGACTCAGTGTTGGTCGAATTGGCGTGCTTGTCGCTGCTGTTCAACTTGGTGGAATGGCACTTACATGGCCGATCTCTTCTGCCTCTGACGATATTGATCGTCGAGTCATCGGCTTGCTCATCACACTCGGCGCGATTGTCATGGGTGTTGCCATGTTGTATCAACCTGCAAGCAGTAACTGGACCATCGTGTTGCTATTCATCATTGGTGGCTTCAGTTTCCCGCTGTATGCAGTAGCTGGCGCATACACAAATGACTGGGTGTCACCAGAACAAATGGGCGCCGCCGCTTCTCAGCTAGTCACGCTGTACGGACTCGGCGCAATGATCGGCCCACTTGCAGCAGCACCTTTTCTCGATATTTTGGGATCAAACGGCTACGCCTGGTCAATCATTACGTTCCACGCAACAGTGCTGCTCTTCCTTGTGTATCGCATTCGCGCGTGGCATGCACCCGTCACCACAAAACACTGGGATGATGTGTCATTCCATGGTCGGGCTTTCTTCGTGCCTGCAACGATCGTTTCCCTTGGCGTGTCTAAGCGATCTAAACCAAAAAACTTGCAGTAACCGTCACGCTCTTCGAGGTTTACCGATTCGAACCGACACACCGGGCGAAAACATTACGTGCGCTTCACCCGTTGGAGCCGACAGCCCTGCAGCGGTTACCAAGTTGTCGTTGAGCGTGTCAATGCTTGCCGAATACAACTCCCACTGTTCATGATCAACCGGCGCATACCGAAGCCGACCTTTAAAGCCCTTCGAATACAAACCCCACCTGGCTGAAAGAAAATGTGCCAACTCGCCAGGCTCTTCGATTCTTTCCCCAATTGTCAATTCAATACGCGACGAGGACTTTGATGGCCAGCGTCGAGTTACCGAAGTCAAGAGTTTTGCTTCAGTCTTTTTATGTGAAGCCTTACCCCAGCAATACGGAATGAAATACGTTGCGCGTGCAAAAAATGCAGGAATCAACCTGTTCACATCGAGAGAAAAGAACCACACGCCGGGAACCCCGTTTCTCTTCACATACGTTCGCACATTCACTTCGGGAAATGATCCGAAATACGGAACTGGAGGAATGAACGGAAACGAAATGTTGCGCATCGAAAATGGAATGAGCCCCACCCAAGCGCTTCCTTCAAATGTGTCGACTTCAATACCTTCGGGAAGAAGCGCCTGCACCTCATGCGGGTCATAGCGCCAATGAATATAAGCAAGGTCTCGCCATTGCTGCTTCATCACCGGATGCTTTACGGGATTGGGGCAAACCACATGTGACACAAGCCGAACACTACGCATGGGCATCGCGATATGCACTGTTGTACGGTGAACTCATGGCCAGATACGTAACAACTATTCCAAGTTCGCTCACCCAACAAGAAGCGTTTGCCTACATGGCAGACCTTCACAACTTTGCCAAGTGGGACAAGGGTGTTGTAAAGGTTGTGCAAGTACAAGGCTCTGGCGCTGGTCTTGGAACCATTTTTGACGTGACAGTAAAAGGTTTTGGAAAGTCCACTTCCACATTGCGCTACACCACCACCGAATACGACGAGTTCTCAAACATTTTGGTGCGCGGTGTTAACACCCTCTTTACGTCAATTGATCGCGTCACGGTCAATAAAACCGACACTGGGTGCGAAGTAATTTACGACGCAACATTGACTGCGAATTGGATCATTGCACCAATGAATTTGCTGTTAGGAAAAGTGTTTAACAAAATTGGCGACACCGCTACACGCGGACTTCGTAAAGTGCTCGCCTAACTACGGGCAGCCAAGTCCATTTAAGTTCGCGCATTCGCGACATAGCCAAACTGCACCATCCGAAGTTTTCCACTCCGTTGCATACGGAGAACCGCACGATGCACATACTTCCTTTTCGGTTTCCACGAAAAGAGAGTAACGCATCTACAATCTCTGCATGACAATTCATGGTGTTACTACATATCTTTGGTTTGACAACGAAGCTCTTGAAGCAGCCGAGTTCTATACGTCACTGTTTCCGAATAGCAAAATGAAGAATGTTTCGTATTACCAAGATGGTGCACCGAAGCCCGAAGGTTCAGTCCTCGTAGTTGAATTCGAAATTTTTGGTCGCGAATTTGCCGCCCTTAATGCCAGCCCACAATTCCCGCACTCGGAAGCAGTCTCGTTCCAAGTTGCATGCGAAACACAAGAGGAAATTGACCGCATTTGGAATGCGCTCATTGCTGACGGTGGTGCAGAAAGTCAATGTGGTTGGTGCAAAGACCGGTTTGGTGTGAGCTGGCAGGTCATTGCCACGCAACTTGGCGAATTCCTCGGTAGTAGCGACCCAGCGAAATCAAAAAAGGCATGGGAAGCAATGATGCAGATGACGAAAATCGTCATCGCAGATCTCAGCTAACAAACACCACTTCTGCGGAGAGACTCGTTCCGCCTACCGCTCGCGGTGTTCGCTGCCAATTCCAGTAAAAGTTCGTGTGAGCAATGACTTGCTCTGCACTCAGCGGTGGCGTTGCCCAAGTGCAGTCATCGGTTGTGTGTGCATCTGAAACCAACGTTGCGTTGTAGCCACGTGCAATAGCGCCATGCAGCGTTGATCGAATGCAGGCATCTGTTTGTGCACCACACACAATTAGTCGTTCGATTGCGAGCTCTTGCAGTAACTCGTCCAAATTCGTGCCTTCAAACGAGTCTCCAAACTGCTTGTGTACAACTGGTTCACCATTGCCCATACGCAGCTCCGACACATATGCCCAGCCTTCACTGCCCTTCACGAGTTCATCATCAGAATGCTGCACCCAAATGACCGGCACGCCTTCTTTTCGCGCACGATCAACCAGTCCAGAAATATTCGCCACTACTTCATTCCGTCGAAATGCATTAGCGACCACATCGCGCTGAACATCAATTACCACCAACGCCGATTTCATCATTTGTTCTTTCTGAGTATGAAGCAAAACTCATTCCCTTCTGGATCAAGCATCACTTGAAAATAATTCGTCTGCTCCTCAACAACACCTGCGAGCCTTTCAGCCCCCAACGCAACTGCGTCATTCATGGCGTCTTCAATGGACTCAACGTCGACATCAAGGTGAACACGATTCTTGACAGCTTTAGATTCAGGAACCTTTTGAAAACCCAAATACCCAACTCCAGGAACTCCTGCAAGAGCCACCCACTCAGTCGATTGAGTACGAGGATCCACCTCACCGCCAAGGAGCTGCTGCCAAAACGAGCTCAGCGCCAGTGGGTCTTTGCAATCAATTACTGCAGCAAGAAATTTCCCTAACGCCATGGCAAAAATGTACACGGATCGTGCTTGTATTAGTTTTAGTGAGCCTTCCTCACCCAAAATATTGCTCTCACTACACTCTTTACATGGCATCAGTCGATGGTGATCGAAGCAAGTTATTTCCCGCAATCGAGAAGAAACACGGTGAAAAGATCAATTATTGGATCAATCGGCTTAAAGAACTCGAAACTACGAAGTACCCCGAACAGATCGCCTATCTCAAGGAAGAGCACGGTTTCAGCCAGGCCCATGCAAATGCATTGGTTATGTATGTCCGAGGATCAACCACATCAAAAAAGTTTGATACTCCCGCCACCTACTTCAAGGGATTAGACCCCAAGACAGCAAAAACCATTAAAGCCATCTTTGCTGCGGTGACGGCAAAACATAAAGACTTGGAATTAGTAATGGCGTGGAATCAACCCATGCTGCGCAAAGGCAAGGACTACATACTTGGCGTT
>Ga0194044_10000718_pt1 | contig 16507 bp, 12 predicted proteins | sample JunL4417m_MetaG_FD_155460 | JGI IMG/M metagenome (GOLD analysis project Ga0194044, IMG submission 155460) | Anoxic zone freshwater microbial communities from boreal shield lake in IISD Experimental Lakes Area, Ontario, Canada - Jun2016-L442-17m | ecosystem: Environmental > Aquatic > Freshwater...
TCATCGCATTCAATCGTTAATTGGCCCTTTTTTTTTACAATTTCGATCTTTTGTGGTATCTTCTCGTATTTTGCATTGATATATTTTTGCAACCACGGTTCAGAGATTCCGGTAACTCTTGAAATTCCAGCTATTGGAATTTTTTCCAATAGCAATTTATCAACAACTTCCCACTGTGATTGCGAAATAATTTTGTTTTGTGGATTTTCAACGAATTGCCTATCGCAGTTTTTACAAAGATATTTTTGTTTGCCGTTGTGGATGGACCCGTTTTTAACAATTTCTATTGAATCGCAATCTGGACAGTTCATTTTTACCCCTCTCTTGATTAATGGTCAAAATTGTTACTTACCACCGATCATGAGTTAAGTCCAGCTAAAACTATCACTACCTCTTAAGCACTACCATTGGTGGGTAACCTAACAATGGTTGCCTGTTGAGCAAACAAAAGGTGGGCAACCCAGGGAAGGCGCCTGCCTTTGTCCAAAGTCCAAATAGGTAACAAAGTATATTTTCTGTTTGGCATCTACATTCTTTGACACAATTTTGCACAAGAGACACGAACGACATCCGCAAGAACTCCGATCCCGATAAGTATGGAAACGGTGCAGCCGAAGATCATATAGTACAATGACAATGTGTGCATTCTCATCAGAGCGAGGACCATGGCCGGAAAGCCCACTGTCAGAATCATCGTAAAGACCAATAGTATGAAGAATCTGAGCGGGTTGTAGTAGGTGACACCCTCCACCATGATACGCATTGTCGTTATGGAGTCTCTCAGGTGCTTGACATGGCTGTTCCCCTTGCGTGCCTGGTAGTCGATGTTAACATATTTAAGGCAGTAGGGCTTCATGGAGGACAGGATGCTCAAGGACGTGGTGAATGAGAATCTGTCGCAGAGAAATTCATGGAATTCCAAGGCAACGGCCCGGCGAAAAATGCGCAGTCCGCTGTTGGGGTCGTCGATTTTGTGACCGCTTATGGTGTTGACCAAAAACTTATAGATGCGTCTGGACAGCCCTTTGATCAACCCGTCATACTCTTCAGTGTTGCCACGGGACGCAATAACCATGTCGAAGCCCTTGCTCATTTCATCTACCAGAAAGGGAATTTGGTCAGCAGGGTAGGTGCCGTCGGCATCCATGATGCCGACCCAGTCGTACCTCGCCTTCTCGATGCCGGTCTTCAAAGCCTTGCCGTACCCCATGTTGACTGGGTGGCTGATCAGGGCGACGCAAAGAATTCCGCTCACGATTTCGCTGGTCCGGTCGCTGGAAGCGTCGTCAACCACGATGATCTCATGGTCTAATCCCGTAGCAGAAAGGACATCCTTCAGTTCTTCCAACGTCTCGCGAATCCCTTCTTCCTCGTTGTACGCAGGGACTATAAAACTCAAGCCATTATGATCGGGCATCTTCTGCTGGCCTCCATAAGCCTGTAGTTTGATAGTGTTCGTACATTTTGAGCCAAATTGAAAAAACCATCAAGTTAAAGCTCTTGTATGTGATGTCCTCTTTCTCCGGCGCCAACCGGTAGTCCGGCCGAACAAAGGAGGGCGCCGACCATGGCGGAGGAAACCACTGTTGCAGCTTCAACGTCGGAAAGCTGAAACCCTCCTTTCTTCTTTTGAGTGTAAGCTCAGGAAGAACGTTCTTCATGCACGATTTGAGTACCGCCTTTTGTTGCAGGCCATTCATCTTTGAAGACTTGGGAAGGCCCGCCGCGAACTCCACCAGACGGTGATCCAGAAACGGTGAGCGCACCTCCAGTGAGTTGGCCATGCTCATGCGGTCCACCTTGACCAGTATATCGTCGGAAAGCCAAGTCTTGATGTCCACATACAGACTCTTATCAAGAAAACTGGCGGTGTTCACCTCCTGAAACCGACCCATGAATACATTCATGGGGTCGTAGGCCCCGATCTTCCGAAGCAACTCCGGCTCAAGCATCTTTTCCAACTCCGCTCGGGTGAAGATTATTCGCCAGAAGTAGTGGGCCTCTTCTTGAGATAGCCCAGAAGCCTGGAAAAAACGGCGGACCTTATAGTCGATGCTTACCTTACGGTATGATGGCGTTAGTATCCTGCAGCAAAGGCGGTAGGCTAACTTCTGAAGCATGATCGGCGTTTTGCGCCAGAAGGCATAGGCTTTGTCCGCAAGATGAGTGGGATAGCCAGCCAGTATCTCGTCCGCACCGTCTCCCGATACTACGACCTTTACAAATCGCCTGGCAACTTGACTGAGCAGGAATGTAGGCACCAGAGACGTGTCGCAGAAGGGTTCGTCAAGATGCCAAATAAGTTGTTGCAGTGTGCAGGGGCTAATATCTGCCTGGTCCAGCATTTCCAGTTCAACGCCAAGGTGCTCTGCCACCAGTCGAGCGTAGCTTGATTCATCGTAGCTTTTCTCCTCGAATCCCATGCAGTAGGCTTGTATTCCGGAGACACAATGTTTCTTAACGCATGCAGTAATGGTTGAGGAGTCAATGCCTCCGCTAAGAAATGTTCCCAATGGAACGTCAGATCGTAATCGTATCCGAACCGCATCATCAAGTAACTCAAGAAATGATGCAGGATCAGTGTTCGCATCCGGTGATCGATCAGCAAGGAAGAACGGGGCTACATCCCAGTATTGTTCAATATTCAGGTCGCCGCTGTCAAGTCGAAACACAGCTATATGTCCTGCTGGAAGCTTGCGAACGGACTGAAAAATTGTCTTGGGTTCCAGAATGTAGCCGATAGAGAAGTAGTCCATGAGCGCATATGGATCCAATTCGGCGTTATGACGCATGGCCCGATGGGCGAGCAAAGCCTTGATTTCCGATCCAAATAGCAGGCCGTTTTCGACCTGGGCGTAAAATAGGGGTTTCTTGCCAAGTCGGTCGCGGGCCAGAAACAGTCGGCGATGCACTGGATCGTACAGGGCGAAAGCGAACATGCCCGTGAATCGTTCAACGCACTTCACGCCCCATATCTCGTAGCAGGCCAGTATGACTTCGGTGTCTGATGTCGTGGAGAAGTTGCGACCTCCGGATTCCAACTCTGCACGCAGCTCCGGATAGTTATATATCTCTCCGTTGAAGACAACCACGCATCCGTTGGGACCAACCATGGGTTGGTCGCCGCTGACGAGATCAATAATGGACAGCCTGCGGTGACCCAACGCTACATGCTTGTCGAGCCAGATGCCAGAACCATCCGGGCCACGATGGCGGAGCGTGTCCGACATTGATTTGACGATTCTTTCCGCCTGGCTGTTCCAGGCATTGGTGATGGAGAAGCCGCAGATTCCGCACATTATGTCGGTTCCTGACGAACGCAATGGCCGTAAGACCGCCTTGTGGACCTCCTAGCCTGTTTTACACCGCTCATGAGCCTGCTCGCAATGCGATAGATGTGGCGCTCCAGAAAAAAACCCGTGTAGCCGTTCTTCAGACGAAAATGCGCAATAGGGCCGTATAATTTGCTGAGCACTCCAAAGATAAAATAAAACGGAGTGCGACCATCCGTCACCTTGTGGATCTTGTCGTCGATAAAATAGCTTGTGATCAAAAGCATATCGCAGAACTTGAGATGTTCCTTTGAAAACCCCGCGCTTCTGAACATCCCTTCCACTTCGACTCCGGTAAAGTCGCGCAAATGTTCAGGGGGGGCATACCCCCACTCATTGCAGGCCAGGTCGAACAGCTCTGTACCTGGCAGGGGACGGAAGAAGTTGGGGGTACCGATCAGGCATTTCGGGTGTTCCTCAACCAATTGGAGCCATAACCGCGCCGTCGCGCGAAGATCATCCATAGTCTCTGTGGGCAGCCCGATGATAAAGTTATAGAAGAGAAAAATCTGGGGGTGTTGAGCTAATTTCCTGTTGTTTTCTAGTATATCTTGCTGATTGCAGTTCTTACGTACCAATTTCAGAATTCTGTCGCTGCCGGATTCGGTCCCGATGTGCAGCATGTCCGTGCCGGCATGCGCCAGTTTTTTCAGATAGCGGTGGTCCATTTGATTGATTTCGTTGATTCTGGCCCCGCGAAACCCTAGCTTGACATGTATGCCGCGGCGCTCGATCTCCCCAATTATCTTCTCCACGTTGTAGATGTCCACAAAGGAGTCGTCATCAATAAAATAGATATAATCCGCATTATACTTGGCGACAAGATACTCAATATGATCGACCACCTCCAAAATGGGTAAGGGCACCCATTTTTTACCGCGTATCCTGGCATACAAGGCGGGCGAACTGCAAAATGCGCATTTGTAGGCGCAGCCCATGGCGCTGTAAATTGAAAAAATGATCCTCTCCTGATCCAGTTGTCCATAAACCGAGTAGTCATGGATCAGGTGGTAGGGAATCTTATGCCAGTCGATGAACTCGTGTGTTGACCAGTCGGCGTGCTGCTCCACGATACGACCGTTTTCGCGATAGAAGACGCCTGCGACACCTTTAGGGGATTCCCCTTTCATCAATCGCTCCACCAGAACGGCGAAAGCCTTTGAACCATACCCACTGACGACATAATCGCAGTGGGGGTCGTCGCGCAGGATGTATTCAGGATGAAAGGTAGGAAACGAACCGCCCCAAACAACCTGGATTTTGCGGTCGAAGGACTTGACGCATTTTCCGATTTCCATAGCGTTAGCCACAGGCTTTCCTGTCATGACCGACACGCCCACTAAGAGAGTCTCATCGTCAATCATGGAACGTAACCCGGAACGCCAATCCGAATCTGCCAGACGCAGATCAAGAATGTCCACGCACCTTCCCTTCTTGATCACCTCAACGCTGGCGTAAAGCAACCCCAATGGAGCGTGGATCACAAATGCTCCAGACATGCCCATCAAAGGTTGGACCATGAGTATCTTATGACGTTTCAAAGGAGGTACCTATACTTTTTGCAAGACGAATTCCACTTCTTCATAGCCTTCAACCCAATAACAGAGCAGTCGGCTGGTGAAAAAAAGATTCAAGTTGCCGATGAAATCAAAAATAACTCCCAGAAAAAAGCCAAAGACGTAAGCAAAAGGACTCAATGTCCCTCTGTGTCAGGATAGATGTCGGCCTTTGCCCGTGGGTCGACATCAAGATTGATATATCCGGGTTTGGGATATTGCCCGCATCCAAGATTTAACTTTTCCATAAGGTGGCCCCTCCCGGGATGGTGCATCCTGCTTTTCGTCTTCCAACCAATGGGACAAATCCCTGCCTATCAGACTCTGCAATCTGCAAACTTCATCCGTATATGCGTCGATGAGCCGCAGTCTGATGATGGAGTTCATGGGTGGGGTCACCACATGCTTGGTATTCAAGTCTGCAATCCAGCGCGCCATGGTGTGAACGCCCAAAGTGGATAGTGCAGAATTGATCCTCAGTCTTGTCTGTCCCTGTTTAAACTGCTCCGAAACGAAACCAAGCATGTTGCGAAGAAGGCTGGATCGACAGGTCCGGCGAGTATTGATGCGCTTGGCCTCAAACTGGCTTTGATGTCCAGCGTATACGCCCAAGAACTCATAAAGCTGGCGTATGACCTGCGCCGGGTCGCTGCAGATGTCATCGTACAAAATGAAATGGAATTGACTGCGGGGGAAGAATTCCAGGTAGTTGGATATCAACGTGTGGTAATGTCCGGTTGCGATGAACTCCGGCCTCTGCTGCAGAAACTCTTCAAAGGTGTCCGGAAGGGGATAGAGCCGCGAAAGCATGTAATACATTGAGTACAGTCGGTCCAACGGGTTGCGGAATGCGACGAGGAGCTTGATATCCGGTCTGTGGCGGTAAATCAGTTGGGCTGATTCAGGGCAAGATATGTACACGGTGTTGAATTCTCCCTTGACGACGTTGCAAGGACAATGGCCAAACTGTTTAGCAAGCCAAGGTAATCCCTTGTGGTGGTTGGAATGGGCTGCCCACATTGGGTTTTTGCAAAAGAACATCAGTTCTCTGGCTTTAGGCATGCAAATCCCTGGATGCTCGGATAGTACGTTGTGTAGCCATGTGGTGCCAGAGCTGGCGCACCCGATGCCAAGGAAATCCAACTGAAAATAATTCATTGCCTCCTCTTTAAGACTGTCGCGAAAACCTTTTTTCACTCTGAATATCTGTATGGGTACGGCTACAGAATATTTAGTCCTTCTGAGCCAAAATTACAGCCCATGCGCCTACGGGCAAATTCGTTCGGGGGATCACCATTCCCTCTATGTTCAGCCAGCAATACAGTGCTGACTCCACCCAGGCAGGAACACGTTGTCCGTCCGTAGCTTGGTCCTCCAAGTCAGTGGGAAACAGACGCTCCAGCACCCGGCGTTTGACATAGAGCAGTGCGGCTGGCAGTACACCCCAGTATGTGGCGCGCCTCACCGTAAATCCGGCTGCCGCGACCATTGACTCCAGCCCATCAAGGGTGAACCTTCGGGCCTCGTGTACAACCTCGGAATGCCGGCCTCGTAAGCAGCGTAGCGCTGGCTCAGTCACGAACAGCCAGCCACCGGGCGCGACTAGGTCGCAAACCTTGGCCAGCACCTCCCCTGGCGAGCGGATGTTCTGGTGGTAGAGGACGTAAAGGAACGCCACAAGGTTAAATGTCCCTTCTACCTTGAGATCGTTGGCATCCCCGACTAATATCCTGGCCTGATCGCCAAGGTTCTTAGCGGCTAGCTCCACGGCCAACTCGCTGGCGTCAAGCCCGGTCTTGGAGCCGAACCCCGAGAACAAACTCATCAGGTTCAGTCCGGGGCCGCAGCCGATCTCAAGGACAGACTTGGAGGATACATCCCCAAGCTCCCGCAACAATGTTTCGAAAATGCGACGCTGGCCGCGGTACCACCAATAGTCGGTGCCAAGGTTTGACAGCTCGTAGTAGGCATGTTCCTGCATTCGGTTCAGTTCCGATCCCGAGACGCCTGTTCCACATTCGGGCGCCGGTGGAGTATGGGTAATTGGTTGGGTAACACCATGGCATCCAGCATAGCGTTGAACGAGTCGGCCTGGGACCAGCACAGGCAGTTATTCTTCCTTGTGCGTACCATCTCCCGCTGCCGCTGCATCTCCCCACCGTTCCAGACATCCATAAGCGGGGTCTGGTCCAGGTTGCCCAGTCGTGGCATGTTCGGGGAGACGACGCAGTGTGCGGCGACACCATCCGGATAGACTATCAGACGCAGGAAGGGGCTCCAGCACGGAACGTCTATGGATAATGGGTCATGCCAGAACCTGGGAATTAGACGGTAGTACTTCTGCCGGAAGATGGGATAGCGCATGGAGGCCAAGCGGATTGCCCACTCCGCGGCCTGCCGATCCCCGATGTAGTCTGGCAGATCGCGCTCCATGTCAATGCCGTGTGGTCCCTTGTTGTAGCCACCCATGACAGGCTGCACACTTACGACATCAGCCACGCTGCGTTGCAGAAAGTCCAGAATGTCGGCGATGCGGCCCATATTGTTCTTGAACATGACCGTGGTAGTCTTGATCATGGGCTTGGGTCCGCTTCGGAGTTCGCGCAGCCTGGCTACCCCCCGGATAGCGGCTTCGAAAACGCCTCGTTGTCCACGGCCAGCGTCGTGTTCCTCGGGAATGTCACTGTCGATGCTGACCACCACATAGTCCACGCCCGCATCGATGATCTCGGAGGCGCACCGGCTCAGGAGCAGACCGTTGGTCACGATATATACGCCCAAGCCATGGGACTTTAGCCGCCGCACGACCTTGAACAAGTTCGGATCAAGCAAGGGTTCGCCCCCCGTGAAGCCAACGATGATAGTTCCGACCCCGGCAATCTCATCGGCCAGGGACAGCCGTCTGTCCAGCTCTAAGGTTGACGGGTAGATTCTCTTGAGTTCGTGGGTAGTGCAGAAGGAGCAACGCAGGTTGCAGTCAAAGGTGTTAAACCAAGTGATGAACAAAGGACCGCGGCTGATCGGCCGGTTGAGGATGCGACCTTGGATGCAGGCCGCAGCGAATCCAGGAACAGCCCTGTACAGCATCTCCAAAGACATGGCTGGCATGATCTGCCGACAGAACCGGAGCGGATTGAACATCACCCTACTCCATGAGACTGCAATGCCCAAGCGATTCGAAGTACGCCGTCCTCGCCCAGCTCCGGATACATGGGCACAAACAGGACTGCGTCATGGGTCTTCTCGGCCTGGGGTGCCTGAAACTCGAGATGTTTGAAGCAGGGCTCGCGGCTGAGTACGCTCAAAAGCATTAGGGAGGAATCAATCCCATACCTTAACAGTTTGAATTTGAGCTGTTTCGGATTGTCAGCCAAGACCGGGAATAGCCAAAAACCGTTTTCGGAGTCGGGGATACAGCGCGGAAGACTAAACCCAGGCCCTCCGTCTTCCAGAAGATCGTACAGCATCAGGCCCCATTTTCTGCGTAACGCCTCACGCTCCTCCATGTTCCGCATACAGTGCATACCCAGCCAAGCCTGGGCCGGAGCGAAATCTGTCATGAACTTTCGGGGCAAGCTCTGACGCAATTCCACAGTCTTGTTTGTCTTCTGGTACTTGGAGAAAATGTCCCCGTGTTTGGCCAATAGCCACAGCAGCGGACTCACCGTAGCCGTGAACACCGCAGGATGCAACGCAGTCTTTAATATCAAATTTTTCATCGCCTCTGATGCGAGGTCCATGCGGGCTGGAGGCAAGGCCGAGTTAGCAGACTGGCGCAATCCGGCCAAGAGCGCTCTGTCCTTGGTAACTACCATTCCCCCGTTCAGCGCACACACGGACTTGAGAAGGCTCAGGCTGAAAATGGCCGCACGGCCGAAAGTTCCCATAAGCCTGCCTCCCTGTCGAGAGGTAAAAGCCTGGGAGCAGTCTTCAATGACAGTCAGACCTTGTTTGTCCGCTACCTTCATTACTGCAACCATGTCAGTGACATATCCTGAGAGGTGGGTTAATATCAGAACTCGGCTTTTGGCGGTTACCTTACGTTTCATATCCTCCAGATCAAGACCAAAGCCTCCGGATTCCAGGTCGACCACTACCGGGCGCATCCCTGCCATGCGTACTATGTTCACGAAATCCGCCACATGAATGCCAGATATAAGTACCTCACAGCCCTCTGGAATTTCAAGATTATTCAAAAGGTGATATAAGGCCATACGCGCCTTGCAAAAAGCGATTGCTGGTGGAAAACCGTAACGATCACCAAAGGCTTTTTCGAATCTGGTTATTAGGTTCTTATCTTTGCAAAACAGCAAGCGAACGGTTGTAGCCAAGAGACTTCTATATGAAAGCAAAATTTGTGTTCGAGGTATAATCATGGGCAATATTCTCAATAATAAGGATAAGGTGTTTGGCTCAAATCGTGGAAGATGTCGGTTTTTGCCCGCGGGCCTACGTCAAGATTGATATATCCGGGTTTGGGATATTGCCCGCATCCAAGATTTAGCTTTTCCATGTGTATACCCCAGATTGCACCCAATGAAATGAAATATTGCATGTTACAGTTTTTTTTACAAAACACTCGTAATGTTCCGATTAGAGTAAATAGGTGGGCAATGAATTCTGATATCGCAAAAACTAAACTGCCTATTCGTTATTCGGCAGATTATGGAAGGACATTACCCTTGATCCACATGCAAGCCGGTTGGGCGTATTGGTTTTTGTGCTAACATCGTCCACATGGTACTATTGATCATCTCCAGCTTTTTGAGTGTAAGTCCGTTGTTATGTGCCAGGGCGTGAACCTCCCGATATTTGAAATGGTAGGAGATTGGAGCATGGATCAAATCGAAACAGGCTTCATGGAATTTCGCATAGCCGTCCTTTCTCCACAAAGCAAAAAGTTTTGCGTATGGAAGATGTCCGGTTTCCACACCGAACGCGGTTTGCATGAATGTATATGCTGTATTCGTCGCATACAGTATGATAGCTGGTATATGAGAAAAAAACTTTATTCCAGTGTTTCCAAATCGATGCAGGATGCACTTAGCTGGTTCTACAAGGTAGTTCATTATGAAGTTGTTTTCATGACTATAGACACAGATGGATACGAGGCCACCACCCCTTGTCGTTCGACACAATTTTGAATACGCTCGGGCATGATCGTCGATGTGTTGCATTGCGTGGTCGCAGATGGTGATGTCCGCACCGTTCTCTTTGACGGGCGAAAAGTAAAAATCTGTGAGAACGAGCAACAAGATCGGGGTCAGATAGGGTAGCAGTCGCGGTATGTTGAACAGGTGTTGTCCGATGTCGATGACAATGATCCTGCCAGCCTGAGCAGCAGCCAAGTGATAAGCTTCGCGACCTGAACCGCCGCAAAAAACACAGATGTTCTTGTTCGCGATGTCTTCAGGTGCTAGCCCGCAGTACTGCCAGAAAGCCTCTTTCCCCCAGAATCCGTCTCCTCGCAATGCCTCCAATGTAACCATAAAATCCTGGCTGAACTGTCGTCCCCAGTTCACGCCGGACCGCAGCGCGACCTTGTCCGCCACATTGCTGTCCGTGGCTAGTTGCCCCAGGATTTGCTGATGATGCTGGAGCAGTTCCGGACTCAGTATCTGCTGCAATTCGTGATGTGACAGCAAGATCAAGACATATTCGATGATTGCATAGCGTGCCTCGCAGGAAAGACACACCAAGAGCCCTTCTCGCACCGCATGGAGGTCATCTGTTTGTAAGTGCGCGAAAGCCAGTTTGGAATGGCATTTCGGACAGGTCAGCAAGTGAAGATCGGACTCAATCATGTGGTTCAGTCAACATCGCGGAGCTTGTCGTTTTCAGCGTCGAACGCGGGGTGCTTTTCGACATCAACGGGGAGGCCGCTGTTTATGGTGATATCGTCGAAACAGGGGCATATATACTTCGCAATGACACGCGAGTCGTATGCCGCCGGGCACCCGCCATAGATTTTTGAAAAGAGCTTGGTCTTGGTAATGCGGTCGTTGATTTCCCGCAAGGTGCTGTCCCAAACATTTCCGAATGCCACTGGGACGAAATAGCAACCAAGCACATCTCCATACGGAGTGACCCCCATGTAGGCTTTACCGGCCGGGCAGCCATACCCGAAGTAATTGCTTGTGAAGTGCGTAGTGATGAAGTCGTTCTCTGCACAGATGGTCTCCAGTTCGTCGCGGCAATTCTGGTCCATGAGTTCATCGCTGGCCTTGTTGTGTGCAGCGCCCGTAGGAATCATGGGATTGATGGAAAGGAAGACATCCAGTGCGCATGCCAGATCGATGATTTTGTATATTTCCCCGGAGGTGAAGTACGACTTGTCCACAACAGTCTTCAAAGCCATTTTAAGCCCCAGCTCTTGACCCCAAACGATAGTTTGCAGGGCGCGTTTCAGATAATCTTCAAGTCCTGTGATTGCAGCATTAATTTCTGGCTTGGTGGAATAAATGGTCACGCTGACCGTGTCTACATGTGCGTCCTTGAGCCGAATCAGGGATTCTCTGGTGAATACTTGGCCGTTGGAAGCAATCATGGGCAACATGCCGCTTTCATGCGTAAGCTGGACATAACGGAAAATGTTTTCGTCCAGCATGGGCTCGCCGCCAAGAAAGATTATCACTGGCACTCCCATCCCGCTGATTTCGTGAATAATATCCTCGACTTTCTCCTTAGTCAGCAAGCCCTTATTCCGTTTTTGGGCATATTTTTCATTTGAGCAATGCTTGCATCTCGCGTTGCAGGCATAGGTAGTCATAATTTCGATGTACTGGATACTGTACTTGCGCAATAAATTTGTTTTCAGGTAGCCGAAGGCGAGTTTCTGAATGGCCCTCAATTTGTTGAATGACAAGTCTGAGTTGACCAGTTTATTTAACATCACGATGAGAGTTTTAAGTTTCCCTCTTCTTTTCATTTTCTTGCAACTCCGTAAATTGACATGTAAAGCAGGCTATCGATTTTGATTTTCCTGCTAATCCATCGCATTGCTCTTTTATTCATCAGGTCATTGAAAACAGTCTTTACAATACTTTTTAGAAGTGATTCTTTCATGTTTATATAGAATGACGAAGCATGGATAAAATCACTGTCCACCCAGACTGCTACATCCGTAAAACCACTTTTGTTCAATGCGAGCCGCAACCGCTTAGGGGTCTGAACATTAACATGGATCGATGTAATACGTTCGCATTCATCGGGTTTTGCGATCTTGAGTAAGCAAGTCAGCAGGGTGTGCCAAAAAAGATTGGGAAACGTGTGCACCACCAAGCTTCCACCAGGAGCAAGAAGTTCGCGTGCTGCCTTCAGGCTTCTTAGCAGAACGGTTTGTTCCACATGCTCCACAAAATCGATCATCAGTATATGGTCGAAAAGCTCATGTTGACCTTGATCCGCGTATTGGTCGAGCCCCATATGCATCAGTTCGTAACGCTCCTTAGGCAGGCTCAACGAGTCAACCAGCGATGAAGCCAAATGCATGGACTCCACAGAGATATCTAGTCCGACAACATAAATAGCCCCTTGTTCCAGGGCCATAGTAATCATTTCTCCCCTTCCACAGCCCACGTCAAGCACGCGCCTGTCCGCAAAATTGATCCCAGTGGCCGTGAGCACCTTGCGATACAAGGCATTAGGTTCGTTCCCACGCATTGTTTCGTAGTAATTTTTGTCGTATATAGGATCGTTGCCCGGTGCATCAGCCTTATATGGACGTCTTCCACTATTGCTGATCATGGCAAGATCGCTCTGTTGTTCATGCTCAATATCCCTATCTGCAGTTGCTAAATTGATCAGCAGGTGGACGTCTAACCTTTTTGCGTAACAGTTCACTCCCCCCTTCCTTTTCCAAAATCAGAGATAATAAATTCAGTCTGTTATAAGTCATAGAGGGGAGGGAAGCAAACAATCACACACCTTGTATTACACAAAGAAGGGACACACCGATTTGAATGTTTTTCGACACATAGCGATAACTCAAAAAAAATAACATGTAGATACAGGCTATCATCTAAGGTTGAGATGCAGTAATCTGGCTATTTCAAACATGATAGCCGTTAGTTTGATGCATTGCCATACACAGTTATTTTGGGACCAAATGGACTGCCGCGAGGGACTGGGCGTGTCCACCACTCAAGAAGTTCTCCTGCGATTCTCATGCTGTATAAAGGGTTAAAGGGACTTGACTGGAGAAAGTTGCGGCCGCCTACCGCCCCAGTTACGAAAAGGACAGGTCTGCCATGGATCAACCTATTTCGCAGCTCTACCCACAGCCCTGTCAGTTCCGGAGACCGTTTCCGACTCCAGTATTTGTCGTACCAGGAAAAACTGTCGTCGATGATCACTATGTCGTATGTGTCCAGATCGCGATTCAGAACCGTCTGAATGAGAGATAAAGATTCGGATTCTGTTAGCTTAGAACAGAGATGGCCGGCATCATCGATCGACCACAAGGGGGGTAATGGGGTGACCGTGTCTGCAATTCGTTGAGAAGGAAGTGCTTGATGCCACGCTGGGTTGATATTGGAGAAGTTGTCCAGCGTCCTTTGTGATACGAGATATATGCTACTCATGTAGCCCAGATCAAAAATAGTTAATGCCTTTCCCTTATCTCGGTGTTCCAATACATACTGCACGGCCTGGCGATTACTGTGGTCAGCCCCCCGGCTGATTTGCAGGATGCCCACCCGCAACAGGCCGAAGCAGACCGCCACAATTACTGCCATCTGGAACCACCTGCCGGAATGGTCACAGATACGAGCCACAATTAGAAATATGATGGGAATCAAGGGAAACAAAAGGTAGGGTCCTGCAGTACGGCTTGCATAGATATATCCGTAGCACATGCAGAGCAAGAAGCACGCTGGAAGCAGCCAGCGCAACTCTGCCAATGGACGGGCTTTGCCTACTATAGCCATGCACAGCGACCATAACGCAATAAAACAGTGGGCTTCCAGAAGTGGAATAAGCATCCAGAACAAAGTACGGTTAGGTCCATAGTTAAACATCAATTCTGTTTGCCAGCGACGTCGAATCGAAAATTCAGTCATTGCGCGCGAGTAGTCCACATAAGTCTCGGGGTGTAGCCATATTCGTATGTTTAGTGTCGCAGCCAGAAGCAGTATCCATACCGCAACAAGTAGGATAGCAACGCTGTTGATTAGCACCATTTTAGCGGAGTTACTCTCCTCATACACTGAAAAAAGCGCATCTGTTGCTCGGCAGAACAATATGACGGCAACTGGAATCATGCCATAAACTTCAAAGCCAATCGTTAAAGCTGCCACCGAACTAATCAGCAACCACCCTTTCAGTCTGGGAACAGGTGGAGTTACCAAAATAGTCCAAATTAGAATAATGAAAGAAGTGAGAATGACACCCTCGACTCTTATGACGGAAGCCACATGCAATGGACCCACGGTAGACACGTAGCAAGCAAGGGCTAATGCACTTGACCGCCGCTTTGCACAAACGAGATGGAGGCATTCACGTAAAAAGTAAAGTCCTAATGCGAATACTGCAACACCAAAGGTTCTGCCCACTATAACAAAAAAATCTATATGTGCACGCCATGCCTCGGGAGGGATGTTCACGACAATGGCTGCAGCCTTCAGAATGCCGGCCATCAGAAAAGGAAAGAGAGGGGAATAGTGAAGATAGCCCCACCATTGTTTTTCAATTGAGATGTCAGGCCATGAGTGGGCCAGTGAAAAAGCGTTATACAGAACAAAACCCTCGTCCAAAAATCCAATACTTTCAATTGATATTCCGGTGCCGACCCGATGCGGGATGGCCAGAGCTGCAAGGATGGTCGCAATCACGATAATAGTCATTTCCGTGTGGCTCCATGCTCGCGATGAAGATTGGTTATGCATTTGGGTATACCGAGAAAAACCTTAAAAATTGATGAGCGGTTCAAGCTGCAAGGTCAGGACTACGAACAATAAGTGAGGCAGACAAGACATGGTTGAGGGACGCTTAGACACCAGACAATTCGTGTCTTGTTTTAAAATATCAGATGTTCGATCGAATTTGCTCACCAAAGGTTTATGTTTTTTTCCTAATAAATTGAGCAAATTGATACCCAGCCCTGAAAACAAAATATAAGTCCCGCGGCGAAGAGACTAACCTTCCAATATTTTTTCGCAAGAAGCGAATACTGAAATAATTTTCTTTGATAATTTTTTGACACATCCTTTGCATTTCGTCTTGAGTAAAATGTGTGTAATGCCATCCATATTTTTTTGAAGTGTAGTGATATGCATTCCAGTCTTCGATGGCCCATTTTTCTATAAGTCCTTTTTCAAGCATGATGTCTCGCACTTCACAGCCTGGATAGCAGCAATTCTAATTTTGAGGTTCGACAGCAACTCTCAGAGTTGCAATTTGATCATCTTTCAAACCGTTTTCGATGGTGCGCCAATTTTTTATTGAAATTATGGAAAGGTTCGATTCGCCAAAAGCTATTTTGGGGAAATTTGATTCAACAGGCAAAATTTCCGTGAAAATGCTACCAGTTTAGAAAATACCACCCCTATCACTGTCAAAAGCTTCAACAGTGCATGGCAAGACAAACTGTTTTTTGACAAAATGACTTGGTTATATTTAGCTTGTATCCGGAACATTCAGATCAAGACCACAAATCATAAAACTCAACATCGCATCCCAGCTTTCGAAGTAAATGTAACGAGTCAGGGCGCGAATATCGTCAAAGAAGGTTTTTCGTGTTGGAAGTTCACTACGGATAAGCTTGTATTTTTTATCAAAAACTTCAAGTACAGTATGGAACAGGAATGCCAAAAGGTTCAATGTCAGCATAATTTGGGACAAATACTTTTTTCCATGGCCGAAGTTGTGCTCAAGGTTGTATCCATTATTTTTTAATACGTTATTGTTCTCGTTTTCTATTTTCCATCGGGCACGACCATCTGCCACAATTTGTTTAACATTGGTTTTTAAAATTATGAAATTAGTCACAAAAGAGTTCCGATACACAATGGTACCATCACGCAATGTTGTGGTTATCTCACACCAATTGACGTCCTGAGCATCGTTGCCATCACGTATAGGAATCTGATTTATAAAACGATATGTGTCGATATGATGGGCTTTGCCAGTCCATCTTTTTTCCGTAACTGTTTCAACAGCTCCCAATGCCTGCATTTCCTCGATCCATTGATACAGTGTTTTGTGAGAATCAGGTTTACATACAAGGATAAAATCAAGGCCGTGCTTTATGATCAGGCTGGTTATGGGTTGTTTACAATATAAGTCATCGCCTGTAATGGTGACACCAAGTTCCTTAATCGTCGGCGCATATTGGTTCAACCATCGTTTTGCGGCAGTATTCTCACAATCTTGTTTATTGTTGCCGTCCTGCGGAGTGATGAATTCCGGGGGTAAAGAGATAACCTGGTTAATACCTGGTGCAACAAACACAGGTGTGATGACTGTGTGAGAATAGGTCACAGTGCCGTTTCTATGTTCTTTTGTATTGCAGTTTTCACAATGAATCTTATTGGAAGAAAAATACTGGGTGCCATCCAGTGCACATAGTAAATTACCGTTGTAGGAACGAAATTTATCAAGAATGCCCAAGTTTTTCAGGTC
>Ga0194044_10000719_pt1 | contig 16447 bp, 11 predicted proteins | sample JunL4417m_MetaG_FD_155460 | JGI IMG/M metagenome (GOLD analysis project Ga0194044, IMG submission 155460) | Anoxic zone freshwater microbial communities from boreal shield lake in IISD Experimental Lakes Area, Ontario, Canada - Jun2016-L442-17m | ecosystem: Environmental > Aquatic > Freshwater...
GTATTAAAATAGGAGGAGAACAGGCCGCGGAGATGCAAATCATCGATGGTGCCTATCACATTGAAAACCTGTTTGATAGAGCCATGGAGTATGCCGAAATGCTGGCAAAGAAGGACAGGAAAACTTATTCCGCCATAAAGAGAGGTATGCGCCGAGAACTCTCGGCCTGAACAAACTTATAGCTTAAGATTCAAATGCGATGTTGCCTTAAAACAAGCAACGTGAGTGTGCTAAGGTTACTGTTGTGAATCACAATTCATAACAGCTCATTTAATTATGGCCGCATCATCCATGGAGAGCTTGTTTTCGAAATCATCCCAGAATTCTTTTTCCGACTTCCTCCAGTCCGAGCCGAAACGCTTGTTGAACAGGGTTGCCACATGATCGAGCGCGTTTTTCCAAACGGAATGGTAACTTAGTCGCAGGACGTCCTCCAGGAAGGGGACCAACGATTTCAACATCTCTTTGGGAAGATAGGCCCTGGCGCCCAGGTCTATGGATTTTTTCAACGCCTCCGGGTTCAAAGCATGCGCGGTAAGCATGACTACCGGAAAATTACGGCTCGCAGCGATCTTCAATAGTTCAAATCCTCGAACGCCCATAATATCAAGGATCACCAAATCATATGTATATGATACCAGGTACTGACGGGCTTTTTCGAAGGTTGTGGCCGTGTGAAGCATGACTTTGGCGGACTCGGTCAACTCCTCGGCAATAGTCTCCAAGACATCTTCTTCATCATCTACAGCTAAGATCAACTTGTCTTTCCAGATATCAGAACCAGACATGACAAATCCTTTTCTTACTGGATTTATGGATCGAGTGACTCTTTGGTCCCCGAGATGATTCCCGAAAGTCCAGAGTCAGCATTAAGAATAGGTAAATGTGTGAGCCAAGTCAAGGATCAAGAATAGTTGGGTTGCAATCAGCAAATACAGTAAGAACATAGCTTCAACCAAATGGGACTGACAGACTCGGGAAATCTCTAATGGAGAGAATGGTCCACTCTACCCATTCTTACCTTTTTCCAACTTGCGGCGTTCTTCATCGCGAATCTCACGGCGCAAGAGCTTGCCCACCTTGGATTTAGGGAGCATGTCCCGGAACTCGATGTAGGACGGTACCTTGTATGAAGCAAGATGCTCTGAACACCACTTGATCAGCTCTATCGCCCCTACGCCTTTTGCGTCATCCTTGATGACTACGATAGCCTTGATACGCTCGCCTACTTTGGGGTCGGGAACGCCTACCACACATGCTCCTACGACAACAGGATGATCCTGAAGCACGGCTTCGACTTCCGAGGCTGACACCCTGTATCCTTTATGTTTGAGAATGTCGGCAGACCTTTCAACGTAAAAGATCTCATTGTTCTCGCCACTTCTTACGAAATCTCCCGTCCGGTAATACGTCTCACCGTCCAGATGAACAAATGATCTGTCTGTTTCCTCAGGCTTATTGAGGTAATACTTGATGGAATAGTCCGATGTTACCAGAAGCTCACCCACTTCCCCAGGCTGAACAGGCTCAGTGGTTGAAGGATCCACGATTCTGGTGCGGCGGGAAGGAAGCGGCGTCCCGATGGACATGGGTGAAGGATCTCCCCCGTCCAGCCGGCTATAAGTGATGTGGCCGGCCTCAGTGGAACCGTAGACTTGGTAAATGGGCACCCCCACCCGTTCTTTCCACCTGGCAAGTACCTCGCGTGGCAGCACGTCGCCCCCGCAATAGCAATAACGAAGCGAACTCAGGTCGTAAGTTTCCTGCCGGTCATTCTCCAAAATCATTCGGTACAGCGCCGGTACTCCAAGCATCCAGCGGACTCTGTAGCGCTGGATCGCCATTAGTATGGCATCAACTTGCGGCACAGGCATGATTACGGTGGTGTTGCCAAGATTCAAACCCAGTCCCATAAACAGGCCCAGAGCCATTATGTGAAAGAGAGGGTTGATGGCAATATACGTGTCCTTTCCCGGCTGTACATACCCGGCAAATACCGTATCCGTAATATCGTTCACGTACGAGGTGTGACCCCAATGATTGCCGGGCACTCCTTTGGGAAAGCCTGTGGTGCCACCGGTATACAGAATATAAGATAAATCTTCCCTGGGATCGATATCCACTTGAGGCGGTTGAGCAGGAGCCTTCAAGAGGCTTCTAAAGGTAACGGTTTCCTTGCTTCTTTGAACTTTGCCGTGGGGTACTTTATCGAAGAGGTTGGCTACCAGGCGTTTGGTCCTGGAAACCATGTCCAATAGATTGGTCACGATGACGTACTTTAGCCCGGTGGATGGCAGCACTTCCTTCACGTAGCCGAAGTTTGTATCATGGCAGACGATGGCGGTGGCCCCTGAGTCGTTGATCATGTACTCAATTTCGTGGGAGGTGTAAATAGGCGCGACCAGAACCACCACCGCGCCTATCTTCTGAGCTGCGAGAAACGTTATTACCATTTGAACGCAGTTGGATAGGTAGATCAGAATCCTGTCTCCTTTTCCAATTCCCAACCCTGCCAGGCCTGTGGCAAAGCGGTCCACCTTGTCTTTGAGGTCGAGGAAAGAGAACTTGTCCCCAAGGAAAACTATAGCAGTGTTATGAGGGTACTTAGTGCAGGCCTCCTCGAAGCGGGTAAAAGTATACTCCGGCTGCATGAGGCGCCTCCTTGTCATGATCCGAAATAGGCCGACTTAACGTCCGGGTTATCCATAAGTTCTTTACTGGTACCTTCCACCACTGATGCCCCGTTCTCCAAGATATAGCCGTAGTCTATTATGGGCATGATAGGCCTGGCATACTGTTCTGACACGATAATGGAAGTGCTTCTCTGGTCGCGAATGTCTTTGATGGACTTTGCCAACAAGTACTGGATGGCAGGGCTAAGTCCCAGGAGAGGCTCGTCCAGGAGCAGCAGCTTCGGCTGGGCCATCAGGGCCCGTCCTATGGCAAGCATCTGCTGCTCGCCGCCGCTCAGAAATCCGCCGAGGCGCTTTGTCAACCTCGTGAGGGCAGGAAAGATGGCGAACACGTAGTCCAGGGTTTCCGAGGCTTGACGTGAATTGGCCAAGTATCCTCCGATTTTGAGATTCTCCAGGACAGTGCTCTCCGGGAAGATACGCCGCCGCTCAGGGCAAAGGATGATTCCGGCTTTGGCGCGCTGGGAGGGCTTATCCTTCATTATGTCTCGTCCTTGATAAATTATCTCACCCCGGATCGTGATCCGCTCTCGTCCAGCCATTTCTTCTTTCTTCCGGATATCGTCCATAATGCCGGACAGGGTGTACATTAGAGTGGATTTACCCGCACTATTAGCCCCGAAAACTCCTATGATACGATCCAGTCCGCAGGTCAGGCTGACATTATTCAGGGCCAGCATGTTCTCGTAAAATACCATCAGACCCCGGACCTCAAACATAACCGAAAACCTCCTCTGAGCCGAAGTAGGCTTCTTTGACTTCCTTATGCTCCATTACGTCCTCAGAGGTTCCCTCGGCTATCTTACAGCCGAAGTTGAGCACAACCACTCGGTTGGCTATACGGAAGAGTTCGCGCAGTCGATGCTCCACCATGATGAGGGTAATGCCTTCCATCTGAAGCTTCTCCATGAGAGGGACCATACTCGCCATTTCACTCATACTTAAACCTGAAAAAACCTCGTCGCAAATGATGAGTTCCGGTCTTAAAGATAAGCACCGTGCCAGTTCAAGACGCTTCAAGTACCCTGTGGGTAGAGATGAAGCTACTTTGTATGGAACATAGGAGTCACGCTCAAACCCGATCTCCTCCAGGATGTCCACTGCCACTGTGTCTCGGCTCCCCGTTTTGCCACCTCCGCGCCAACCACCGGTACGCCTGGCTCGGGGAGAGAAGAGCGGAATGATGAGATTTTTAAATGCCGGGAGGGAAAAATAGGGCCGCATCACTTGAAAGGTCCGTGTCAGTCCTACATCGGCGATCTTGTGTGGTTTCCAATTGGTAATGTCCTGACCTTTGAATACGACCCTCCCGTTATCGGCTTTCACAAATCCGGTAATCGTGTTTACAAGGGTCGTTTTACCGGACCCGTTGGGGCCGATGATCCCGAGTATGTCCCCACTGTAGATTTCCAGGCTTACAGCGGAAAGTGCCGCAACTCCACCAAAACTCTTGCTAATGTTATCAACGGTGAGCAGGGGCTCGTGGCTCATATTTTCTCCCCGCATTAAAGGCATTTCCTGTTGATCTCAGTATTCAATCGCCTAGATTTGGACCCATCTCTCCAACTGTTCATACTTCCTTGTCGCGTACACCATGATGCCCTCGCTCTTGAAAACTATGAAGCCTGTGAGGATGATAGCGTAGACTGCTATGCGAAGCGTTCCGAAATCTCGCAGAAGCTCTGAGATCGGAACGAGTATGAGGCACCCCAGCACTGGGCCGATGAGAGTTCCTCCGCCTCCCACCACTGTAGCGGCAATAGGAATGATCGAAAAATCCAGAGCAAATTGGGAGATGCCCGCCCACATATAACTGTGGGCCAGGCAAGCCCCACCAAGGCAGCCCAGGGCTGAAGCGATACAGACGCCAAGGGCCTTGTAAGTGGTGATATTTATGCCTGAAGCTTTCACTGCCTGGTCGTTGTCCTTAACTCCACGAAACACAAGCCCCACGTCTTCATCCACGAGTCTGCGCAGGACAAACACCACGACCAACACACTTATAAGGAGTAAATACTGCTCCATCCAGGCAGCGCCGAAACCGTCCACGCCGAGTATCCCATCGGTTCCACCGAAGATATCGAATGCCTCGATGACACGTGCTGCCAAAAGCGGAAACATAAGACTCACGATAGCGAAGTATACGCCACGGAGAGGCAGGCAAGGCAGGAAGAGTAAAGTACATATGGCAGCTCCCAGAAAAGTGGCCACCGGAATGGTTACTAAGGGGGGAAGTCCTAGCTTGGTGTTGAGAAGAGCCGCTATATAGGCGCCGACTCCTATGTAGAATCCACCTCCCAGAGAAACCAGACCCACGTAGTTGGCAAGAAAGTCAAAACCTATGGCCAACAGGGCATATATACAAATAATAGACAGTACTCGCTGCCAGTAGGGGAGGTGGTAGAGCAAGACCGGCAAGGCCAACAAGCCCAGAATGAAGATCAGGCGCGGGGCCAATAGATAGCTCATCTCAAGCCATGAGGAAATCGCATACACGCCGTCGGTACGTACCTTGATCCCACGATCCAACCTTTCTTTACGCCGGTCTTTCTTTTCTGAGGCCATGCCTAGACCCTCTCCTCAAGCTCCTTTTGCTGGCCAAACAGACCGCTGGGCCGCAATATCAGCGTTACTATGATTGCCACCAGTGCTACCACGACCTGGAAGTGGGCTCCCAGCAACACGATAGTGAGAATTTGAGCAAACCCTATGACAAAGGCTGCCAGGATCGCCCCCGTCCAACTGCCCAGACCTCCCACGATGCAGACCGCTACTGCCATGATGAGCACATTATACCCAGCCTCCACTACTATATTCCCGAGCGGTAGAAGCACCAAGGCTGCAATTCCTGCCAGGACGGATCCCATAGCCATGGAAACAACCGCCATGCGGTCTGAGTCTATGCCCAGCGTCATGGCAGCCCTCTCATCCTGAGCCATTCCCTTCAGGGCCAGCCCCAGCTTGGTCCCCGTGACGAAAAGCCATAGTAATGCCATTAGAGCCAAACCTATGGCCACTACGATAAGCCGCTGGAAGTCCACTGAAACCCCTAGTAAATCTACGCTTCCCTCAATAAAAGGCGGTAGTGTGAATGTTCCGCCTTTGAGTCCTCCCCAGCGCAGCCCCTCCAGAATCGCCAAGCCAATTGCGTAGGAAGCAATAATCTCGGAGATTGCCATGCCCCTTACCCGAACCAATATGAACTGATACATGGCTGCACCGATCAAGCCGGTAATTACGAGGGCACCCAGCATGGAAAGGGGATAGTTGAGTCCCACGCGGTTCATCAGGATCCACGTGATGTAGCCGGTAAGGACGTAGAGGGCGCCATGGGCAAAATTGGGCAGACGACAAACCCCGTAAACCAGAGTGAAACCCAGGGCCATGAGAGCCAAGGTCACACTGTTGACGATTCCATAAATAACAATATCCATTTGCCTGTCCCGCACCCATAGGGCTGCAACGACCTGAACAATCCGACTACTTTTTCATCCAGGGCGGCAGGAGAATTTGCCCCGTTGCAATCTTAGGCGGAAACACCACCACCCGCTTACCATCCTGCCACTGGAAGACCGTCCCAACAGCGCCTTCCTCAGGGTCCAGGCTCGGGATGACCTGGTTGGTCTTGGCATCGAACCGGGTTCGCCCGTAGACTCCTTTGATATCGATTTGTTTCAAGGCGTCAACCACTTTGTCCGAGTCTATGGTACCTGCGCGTTCAATGGCGTCTTTTAGGGCGTACACTGCCATGTAACTGGAAGATGCGCCGTAGCCCTCCGGCTCCAACCCGTATTTGTTCTTGTATGCTTCTACGAACTTCATTGTCCATGGGGTAGCTTCACTGGGAACGTTGCCCGCGTTGACGACGTTGCCCAGGCAGTACTCACCCTTGCCCTCGGTGGCTTTCCAGAAACCCGGCTGTTCGGCCGCGGCAATAATAACTCCGAAAGGAAGGGCAGGCACTTTCATGTCATGCCATTGCTTGAGCAAAATTGCAGACTCGGGCATGTCCATCCATATTATCATCACCTGGGCATTCTTTTTCTTCGCATCCAGCAGGCCCATTGAGAAGTCGGTGGTCCCTGTGGGGAAGACCAATGGATCCCCCAATACTTGCCATCCTTTTTCGGACATCACTTTAGCCAGCAACTCGCCGCCCGCCCTGGCGTGAGCCACATCTTGAACCATTATGATCAGCCGATTCAAGTCGAACTTCTTCCCAATATCCTCCAAGCAAGGAATAAGTTCTCCCATGACCATCCATTTGGCCTCACCGGAAATGCGAAAGCAGTATTTGAACTTCTCGGGGTTTTCGGCAACCAAGGCGTGATACTTTGGAGTGAGAGAGCCGGTGGTCAAGATGGACACCTTCTTGTGCTTGGAAAGGAGAGGCATAGCTGCGAGCGCCGCTTCTGATCGGACAGGGCCTCCAACAATGAAATCGGCCTTTTTCTCGAGGATAAGCTTTTCCAGGGCCAAGAGAGCTTCGCTCACCGGAACGCCGGGCTCCAGGTCCCGGGTATCGATCACATCAACTGAAAATGGACGTTTCTGGTCGCCGACTTTCACTCCACCCGCGGCATTTATTTCCTCCACGGCCAACTTGATGCCTTTCTCAGCAGTCCAACCGTACAGGAATGCCATAGCGAGAGGGGCCCCCAGGACAATGGGTTTCTCAGCAAGAGCCTTGGAAAGAGGTAGTACCAAAAGGCCTATTACGGCCAGAACAGCAAAAAAACTGTTTGACTTACTCTTCATGTCGTCACTCCTTTCCGAATGTTGTTATGCAGTCCGCGTTGTCCAGCAGGAGGTTCCAATAAAAATAGCATTCAGCAATATCATTCATACTGCCGGTCTGCTACTTCACTACCTTCAATATCTGCTTAAATTTTTCCCCTTCCGCCTTCTTAAGAAGTTCGAACAATGCTGTCTCCACGCTTGTAAGGGACGCTCCGCTCTGCTTGCATCGTTCCCATCCAATGGCCTTATTCTCGAACGTTCTTGAAGAAACGGCATCAGCTACGACCTGAACCTCATAGCCAATTTTGCAAAGATCGGCTACGGTCTGGTACACACAAACATGCGACTCTATGCCGGCTATGAGAGCCTGCTTCCTTTTCAATCGGCTCAATGCAGCCATAAATCCTTCTTCGCCGCAGCAACTGAAACTCAATTTGGTTATGGGTTTTGTTTCAACCAACAGGCCCGCCACTTCAGGCACGGTAGGCCCCAACCCTTTGGGGTTCTGTTCCGTCCAAATTATGGGAATGCCGAGAATCTTGGCGCCGAGAACCAATTTGACGGTATTTTGAATGAGCGCATCTTTTTCATGCACGGCCGCGGCGAGTTTTTCCTGCACATCAACGATAATCACGCAAACACCATCTAGGGTCAGCATGGGTCATCTCCTCCGAGAGCCGAGCATGGTCAGGTCCAATCTCGTAACCAGCGCTACATTTCGTCGGAGTAACAACAAAAAAATAAGAACTGACTTTAATTATAACAATAACACGGCTTGCAGATACGTCCAAAACAATTTCGTAAGATTTACCAAAAGAATCACTAGTCAACAACCAAAGACCATCTTAGAATGTACATCGCCGTGAGGCTCTACAGGTATCCCGTTCTATTGTCTAGGCGAACGACTACGAACGAATCTTGATTTGCACTGAGGCACTCCAGATGGCTGACAAGACATTACCAAGCTCAGGTACTCTTCTTGAAGAAGGCCCCCACGATGGGGGAAGAATCATACAAAACACTGAAAGTCGCGATGAGCTTGTAAAGCGTGTGGATGAACTCACCGCTGAACTCAATACGATTAAAAGCCGACTTCAGAATGAAATCTATGAGCGAGCCATAATGGCTGAGGAACTGCTGGAGTCCCACGATGAACTTGAAATGCGGGTGCAAGAGCGGACGAAAGCGCTCGAGGAATCTGAAGACAGGTATCGCTCACTCGTCAAAAATTCGAGTGAAGGTATTTACAGAACATCATGGGAAGGCCGATTCCTAGAGGTCAATCCAGCTCTGGCCAAGATTTTGGGTTACGACTCCGCGAAGGATGTCCTGGAGAACATCTCCGAACTCGGGAAACAACTCTACGTGGATCCTGATTCTCGCCGACAACTGCTCGCTCTATTGCTGGAGGACGGTCGCGTATCGAATTATGAGGCGCTTTGTCTGCGCAGGGACGGGTCTGAGTTTTGGATGTCCCTGAATTCTCGGCTGGTAAAAGACGCGCATGGCAATATAGTTTTTATTGAGGGGATTCTTCAGGACATTACAGCCCGCAAGATAGCCGAAAGACATTTAGCAGAGGCCCTTGAATTCAACCGGAACATTCTTGCTACCTCCACCGTGGGTATTGCTACCTACGGATATGACGGTCAGTGTCTATCGGCGAACGAAGCGAGCGGTTCCATGCTGGGGGCGACGAGAGAGGAAATCCTCGAACAAAACTTCCGTGAAATAGGTTCATGGAACGAGTCAGGGCTATTGGCGGATGCGGAGGAGGTTTTGTCTCAGGGGATAAGTAAACGGCGAGAATTCCATGTGGTGACGACAACTGGAAAAGAGGCATGGTTAAATTGTCGTCTCAGCCGTTTCACATCAGGTGGTGAACCTCATTTGCTCTTGGTGATCAACGATATTACCCAGAGAAAACTGACGGAATTAGCTTTAGCTGAAGCGCATGCTCAACTCAATAGTGTCCTGGATGCGGCCACTCAAATCTCAATTATCGCAACAAGTTCCAAAGGGCTCATTACCCTGTTCAATTCAGGGGCAGAGAGAATGCTTGGCTACATGGCTGATGAACTGGTCGGCAAGCATACGCCTGCTAAGATTCACCTCGAAACAGAAGTCCAGGGCCATGTGGAAAAATTGAGCAAGGAGTTCGGGCGTCCGATTCAGACATCAGCAGCCTTTTCCGAACGGGCGAGGTTGGGTGGGTACGAAGAGAGGGAGTGGACATATGTTAAAAAAGATGGAAAGCATCTGACCGTTAACCTCGCCGTAACAGCTATCCGTGATAAAGCAGGTAAAATCTCAGGTTTTCTCGGTGTAGGGCAAGACATCACCGAACGAAAAAAGGCAGAGGAACAGTTGCGTGAGGCAATCGAGTTGCAAAAGAATCTTCTGGCTACTGCCGCGACCGGGATATTCACTCTCGACGCTACACGTACCATCACCGGGGTAAACGAAGAGTTCAGTTTCATAACAGGCTTTGAAAAGGAAGAAATAATCGGCCAACCCTGCACTTTTTTCGCCGACGAGCCTTGCCGGGAGAAATGTGGTCTCTTTGAATCGGAGGGCAATGAACGCATAGTGCGGCGCGAATGTTCCATCAAAACTAAGAAGGGACGAGTTCTGAATATACTGAAAAATGCAACTCCGATACGCGATGGACAAGGAGCAATTATTGGAGGAATAGAATCCTTTGTGGACGTTACGGAACTTATCGAAGCCAGGAAAGCTGCTGAGCAGGCCAGCCTTGCCAAGAGTGAATTTCTGGCGAATATGAGCCATGAGATTCGCACACCCATGAACGGCATTCTTGGTATGACTGAACTGGCGTTGAACACCGAATTGACCGAGGAACAGCTTGAATACCTGCACGCGGTCAAAATGTCCGCGGATTCACTGCTTGCGCTGATAAACGATATTCTGGACTTTTCCAAAATAGAAGCGGGGAAGCTGGAGTTGGTTCCCATCGACTTCAGCCTGAGGTACTGCGTTGCAAACACGATGAGAACCATGGCGGTGACGGCCCATGCGAAAGGGCTCGAACTAATCTATGATATTCCTGCCACTCTACCTGACTCCGTTGTTGGAGACCCGGGGCGTCTGCGGCAGATTCTCGTAAACCTCGTGGGTAATGCCCTCAAATTTACGCACGAGGGGGAGGTATCTGTCCGGGTAAAAATGGTATCGGAGGGTGATGACGAAATAGACTTGGAGTTTTCGGTTATCGATACGGGCGTTGGAATACCTGCCGACAAACACGAAAAGGTCTTTCACTCATTTGAACAAGCCGATGGCTCCACCACGAGGGAATTCGGCGGAACAGGCTTAGGTTTGGCTGTTTGCTCTCAACTGGTCCGAATGATGGGAGGACGAATCTGGGTGGAAAGTGAAGTAGGCAAGGGGAGTACTTTCCGCTTCACCGTTCATCTTGGTATTCAGAGTCGACCCGTGCAACAGCCGGTTCCTGTGAAAGCTCCGGAATTGAAGGATCTGAAGGTGCTCGTTGTGGATGATAACCCGACAAACGCAATGATGCTTAAAGAAATGCTCATGAGATCGGGTATACAGCCGACCTCGGCGGATAGTGGCGAAGCCGCGTTGGATGCCATGAGAACTGCCCATGAATCAGGAAAACCTTTTGTTGTGGCTGTGATTGACTACATGATGCCGGGCATGGACGGGTTTGAATTGGCTGAAGCGATCAAGAAGGATCCTCATCTTGCGGGAGTGACCATGATAATGCTCACTTCCGTGGGACAGCGGGGTCACGCAGCCAGGTGCCAAGAGTTGGGTTTTTCAGCTTACCTGCTCAAGCCGATCAATTCCCAAGAATTGCTGGACACGATCTCCGCGGCATTGTTGGAAACCACGCCGGGTAATACACGCCAGGGCATCTTGACCAGGCATTCCATACGAGAAAGCAAGCATCGTTTCAAGATCCTACTGGCCGAAGACAACCCGGTTAATCAGCGGTTGGCGGTCCGCATGCTCCAGAAAATGGGCCATATCGTGTCGGTCGCGCACAATGGCAGGCAAGCTCTCCAGGCTGTGGAGGACGAGCAGTTCGATCTCGTACTTATGGATATCCAGATGCCGGAGTTGGATGGTTTGGAATCTACTGCGGCCATTCGTGAAAAAGAAAAACCATCCGGCAAGCATATTCCCATTATAGCCATGACCGCCCATGCGATGACAGGTGACCGTGAACGCTGTTTGCAAGCCGGGATGGACGGCTACGTTTCCAAGCCCATTAATGTGAATGAACTCTCCGAAACCATGGCGCACCTCATGATGAATGGATGAACTGTCCGACATTCAAAAGGTCATCATGTTTTATAACCAGTCAGAGGCTACACGTGATTCTTTAAGGGAGACCGGCATATTCTCGCCTCATTCGGGATATAGGCATTGATCAAGCATCTGATACCTATTTATTCGGTATAGTACCTATATGCGCCTCCACCTTGCATCGGGTCCACGACCCAAGCACTCCAGCAAGCCAGACTCTCGTTCCTGCCGCATTATTCTTCTGATAAGGTCTATGCCCACGTTTGGACATCTATCCCTGACGTCGGAAATGGAGAAGTCTCCGGCCAGACGGCCCAGAACGTCTAGGACCAGGGCGGTCTTGGCTCCTTTGCCGCGTTCCATGAGGTTCATCCTATCTTCAAATTCTCGGTAAGTTCCGAGCAGGACAACCCCAAGGAAGTACTCCCACCAACTCAAGAGCGAGTGAGTCCCCTCGTGCCATCCCTGGGAGGAGCGGTACAGTGATTCGTAATAGCCTTCTCGATGATTTTCGACGACTTTCTCCAGACTAATGTACCGCCCTACTTCATATCCTGCCCGGTACAGCAGAAGGAGGGTGAGAAGCCGAGCCATACGTCCGTTTCCGTCCAAGAAGGGATGAATGCACAAGAAATCCAGCACATAAGAGGGTATGAGGAGAAGATGATCGATCTCGTGGCGGTCCCAAAGATCGTCGAAACGCTTATGAAAACGATTCATAGCCTCTGGTGTAAGATGAGCCGGAACCGGAGAAAATCGTACAATCCTTGTTCCGTCCTGACGAGTTTCAATAATCTCATTGTCGGTCGACTTCCAACGGCCCCCTTCTTGCGGAACGAAGTAATGCAGGTCGCGGTGAAACTGGAGGACGATATTTGGTGTAAACGGAATATTCCGGTGATTTGCGTGAATTGTCTTCAGCACATCCCGATATCCTGCTATCTCTTGCTCAGACCTGTCCTGCGGAGTAGTCTTTTGCTCCACAAGTCTTCTGATGCGATCGGCTGGTACGGTAATTCCTTCAATCCGATTGGAGGACTCGGTGCTCTGGATCACGGCCACCCGGCGAAGAGTTTCGAGGGCTTGAGGCGTCTGTTCTTTGAACAGAGCTTCTCGGCCCTTATATTCACCAAGCAGCCTTATTGTACCGATCAGTTGATGCGGGATGGGCTGACTTTCAATGAATCCCGGCTCAAAAGACTTCATGGTTCACTCCAGCGCAATCCGCGGTCCTCATTGGGACTTTGATGATGCCACCGAGAAAGCAATAGTCTAATGGTTTAGGACAATTAAAAGCGACTTTTAAATGCACACTGCCTGTTCACGCCGTTACCCCAAATTTAGAGAACCACATCAATCGGCTTCGCCCCCGCGTTGCTCTTCCTGGCTTTCTCATACACAATTCAAGCTGGGTCGAAATGCTATCCGGTGACAGCAAACATGTCTGAATCTTTTCCTGGAATTCCAGGCCGCAGGCTAAGCGAACCAGCGTCTCTATATCCCTTGTCAAAAGCGCCGGCACTGACAAATCGTCCTCTCGCGTATTCCCTTCTGATGTTCGGGAAGGCTTTGTCCATGTAACTCTTAATCATCTGCTCCTTGGCCAAGACCAGTTCCTTGCACCCCTTGCGTTCTGCGGCTCTGATTGTTTGAGTATGCTCCCAGAACCTTTCTCCGATCCTTTTCACCGCTCCGTCGAGATAGGCATATCTCAGAGCAGCCGTACTCCAGCCCGTGTGCTCTCGCTTTAGGTTCGGCAGGGCTCTCTGCAAGAGCCTGATAAGCTCTCGGTAGACAAATTGAAACGTATAGGCCGCCACCTCAGCGTCCGCAGCCGTACCGATGAATGACAATGTCAGGTCGCACCCGTGACGGCGGTGGATGATGTGTTCACATTCGAAGCCGTGTGCAGTGTGAATCAACAATCCTTTCACCCAATTGTGGACAACCTTGCCCACTTGTACACAGGCCTCCGTGGCAGCAATGACTCTCCTCATGTCATCCGTCGGCAAGTCGGCCATGCTGAGGTTGTAGCGCGAAAGAAACTCACGAGCCTTCGCTGCAGCCAAAGCCGCTTCATTTTCATTTGCAGAGTTGGAGAGTTCAAAGAGCTTCCGGACCTTCGACACAACCTCTTCCTTGGTCATGGGACGATTCGTCTCCTTTTTTCAAATATAACGAAAAAGTTCCTTTTGAGTGAAAGCGGATATACCAAGTGGCAAGCCGAGTCAAGACATTTCATACAAGAATCCATTGAGCAAGGAGGCCCCACTCAACGCCATGTATCCCCTTTGAGATTATCTACTTTAATCAAAAAACTATGCACATCCATCTGTTATCAGGTATTAATATCTAGACACGACATGAAGGCTCCTTCACCCATCGAAAGGGAAGCAACCCATGAACAGCATTGTAGACAAGATAACCCGTTTGATGACGCTGCGCTTCGAGGATAAAGAACTCGAGAAGAGCTTTCGCACTGATCATTTTGAGAAATCCCTCGTTCGAATTCGTTTTACCATATTGCTGGCAGCCTTTCTCTACGCGCTTTTTGGCGTCCTCGATGAGGCGATTATCCCCGAAGTTAGGCATGAAGCCTGGATCATTCGGTATCTCGTTTTTTGTCCGCTGGCACTTGTCGTCTATGCATTGTCTCACTTGAGGTCTTTCCACAAGTTGCTGGAGTTTTCCATCTTCGCGCTGGGGTTTGTAGCTGGTGCAGGGATCGTTGTCATGATTGCACTGGCATCTCCTCCTGGCAGCGACCTGTATTACGCGGGATTACTTCTCACCTGTTGGTTCTATTACACCTTTATAAGACTCCGGTTTCTCCCCGCCACCATTCTCTCATGGACTATTTTTCTTCTGTATGAGGTTACGGCTATCTGGATAAAGGGTACATCCAGTCCAATCCTTATTAACAACTCTTTTTTCTTTGTTGCATTTAATATCACAGGGATGTGGGCTTGTTACTCGATGGAGCGTTATGCGCGACAGGATTTCTTGCAGCGGAAGACGATTCTCGAACAGGCAGAAAAATTGAGGATGATTTTTGACAAGTCTCCTGTAGGGATTCTGCATTTCGACAATCAGGGAGCTATAACCGAATGCAACACGAGTTTTGCTCTGCTTATAGGGTCTTCGCGAGAAAGTCTGATCGGTTTGAATATGATCACTGATCTGCAGGATGATCGCGTGATATCAGCGGTGAAACAAGCTCTGGATGGACACATGGGACATTGTGAGGGCGACTATGTGTCGGTGAGTGCGAAGAAAAGCGTAACGGCAACCGGTAATTTTGCCCCGATTCTCAACAGTGAGGGGACGGTTGTCGGGGGTATTGGTATCATCGAAGATTTTACGGACCGACAGAGGGCACTTGCGGCGCTTCACGAGAGCGAGGAAAAGTATCGAACGGTGCTGGAATCCTCACCGGATCCGATCGTTGTATATGACCGAGCCGGACTTGTTACGTACATCAATCCGGCCTTTGTGAAAACCTTCGGATGGAACCAACAGGAATTGCTTGGTAAACAGATTGATTATGTGCCGGAAGCAGAACTGCCCGAAGCAATGCGAACTTTGACGTTTCTGTTTGAGGGCGAGAAGGTACCATCGTTCGAGACGAGACGTTTGACCAAGGACGGCACGGTCCTTGATGTACAAATCAGTGCGGCACTCATGAGAAACGCCATCGGGGAACCCATCGGAAACGTGGTCACTCTTCTCGATGTCACGCAGCGAAAGGTTGTAGAAAAGGCTTTGATGGCTTCAGAAGAAGGAAACAGACTCCTGATCGAGGGATCACCTGTCGGCATTGGGATTGTGCAGGATGGCGAATATGCGTACGTCAACCCTGCACTAGTCATGATGATGGGATGCAAGTCCCCGGAAGAAATAGTTGGCCAGTCTCCCCTTGAGTTCATAGTTTCTGAAGACAGAGATTCGGTTATGGAAAAGGTTGGGAAAATACTGGTAGGCGCCGATAACACCGCAAACTATAAGGTCAGAGGGATAAAGAAAAGTGGTGAGAGTTTTGTAGTGAGTGTATGGCCTAGGCGTACTGATTATTTGGGCAAGCCCGCATTGCTCGCTTTCGTTTTAGACGTCACCGAAGAGAACAGACTAAAAGCTCAGCTTGTCCACGCTCAAAAGATGGAAGCTATCGGAACTCTTGCGGGCGGAGTGGCCCATGATTTCAATAACTTGCTCCAGGTTGTTCTTGGCTATTCAGGATTGCTTCTCGCTAAGACTCCACCAAGTTCCCGTCAACACGATAATCTACAGAAGATCAATTCAGCGGCCCGTCGTGGGGCGAACCTGGTGAAAGAACTGCTCACCTTCAGCAGAAAGACCGCAACCAGTCCCTGTCCATTGGATCTTAACCATCAGGTCACTGAGGTGGGAAGCCTGCTCGAGCGAACTATTCCGAAAATGATCAAGATTGAGCTTCGGTTGGGAGAAGACTTGTCCATCATTCAAGCTGACCCTAACCAGTTGGAACAGATCATCCTGAACCTGGTAGTCAACGCAAGAGATGCCATGCCCGACGGAGGTATGGTGACTTTAGAAACCCAAAATGTTGTCCTGGACCACGAATATTGCAAGGCGCATCTTGGGGCAAAGCCCGGCACTTACGTAATGCTTTCCGTTTCAGATACCGGCCACGGCATGAACAAAGAGGTTCTGGAGCATATCTTTGAGCCTTTCTATACCAC
>Ga0194044_10000720_pt1 | contig 16446 bp, 12 predicted proteins | sample JunL4417m_MetaG_FD_155460 | JGI IMG/M metagenome (GOLD analysis project Ga0194044, IMG submission 155460) | Anoxic zone freshwater microbial communities from boreal shield lake in IISD Experimental Lakes Area, Ontario, Canada - Jun2016-L442-17m | ecosystem: Environmental > Aquatic > Freshwater...
AGGTAGTGTCTTATTATAATCTATTGTAAGATACAATAGTTCATTCTAGCGAATCAAACATTCAACATTCAACATTATTGATTTTGGATTTTGGACCTTAATTAATTTTGGATTTTGAATTCTAGATTTTGGATTAAGGTAGTGTCTTATTATAATCTATTGTAAGATACAATAGTTCATTCTAGCGAATCAAACATTCAACATTCAACATTATTGATTTTGGATTTTGGACCTTAATTAATTTTAGATTTTGAATTCTAGATTTTGGATTAAGGTAGTGTCTTATTATAATCTATTGTAAGATACAATAGTTCATTCTAGCGAATCAAACATTCAACATTCAACATTATTGATTTTGGATTTTGGACCTTAATTAATTTTAGATTTTGGATGAATGCTGAATATGTATATAATTAGTCTCTATATAATATACTATTTGTTGTTGTTTTTACAATCTTTGTAAGAATATTTATTATGCTATCTATTTCTTTTATATAATCATCATAATTACAAGGGTATATGCTACTTCCCTGCAATAATCTTAACCAATATTTTGTCTCTCTCGCCTCTTTTGAGGCTATAGAACATTTGGTCAGAAAATCTTTTTTTGTTTGTCATGCTATTGCTTCTTCAATATTAGCTCAAATGCTTGTTCAACTTCTGAGTACTTGTTTAGAGATTATAAATTCTCATTTTTCTTTTAGTTGTTTGTACAACACGATAATCTTTAAAGCAAATTCAAAACTCTTCTTCTGAATTAAATTCTCTTTCATCTTTCTTCTTCTTATTCAATATAAAATACCAATATTCAAAATTCAACATCCAAAATTCAACATCGATTATAAATTTTTGCTACTAGAAAAACAAGAATATTTTTATCTTTTGGATGCGTCTTTATCCTGTAAATATTCTGCTGTAAATATTTGACAAATTCACTGATTCGGAGTATACTACTTTATGCTATTTTTTATTTCGCTCATGGGTAAGTATGGACAAGAAAACGTATACCCTCCGTATGCTGAGAAATCTTCAAAATACCTGGCCGCTGGCAGGAGGTTTGATTGTCCTTATCGAGGCGAATCCCTTGGATGAGACATTGATTGATCTCCTCATCTCGACGTTCACCGCTAGCATCAAAACTATGGATGATGATATTCAAAAAGCCAAGCTCCAACAGGCGAGCATTTTTCTCCAGAGACTCAAGGCCAAAGAAATGGAATCAAATACACAAGACCAGAAAGACATCGACGAACTCGATGCAATGCTAGCGAAGATTTAGTCTCTTCATATTTATCTTATCATCCTATTCCCATGACACCAGGGCAAGAACAGAAAACCGAAGCGACTCCAAAAACCACCGAGCAGCTACAATCCGATCAATTCGACGCCAAACTCAAACAAGTCGAAGCTGCTGTGCAAGCACCAGAACAAGCAGAACAGATTAAAAATCTTCTAGATAGGAATTTTCAGGAATGACTTAAAAATCTTGCCAATACAGCAGAAGGACAAAACCACATCAAGGATATATATACACAGATTGAGAATATATTCATATCAAATCCCGAATCATCTACCCGTCTAGATGATGCCGATGAGGCTGCGCTGAAAAGCCTTCAAATACTTATTGCTCCGTTTACTATGGAATCTAAATTCGCTAATGTAAATGTAGCGGTCGATGCAAGCACGATCAAGACAGATGGAAATACCAAGGAAACATATAACGAAAGCAAATGAATATGATTATTACATGCATCTATCAGTAAGCTCGAATCTGATGTATATCAGAATCTGCCAGCTAGAGATACGATACTCAAGGCATTGCAAAATCCGACCAAAGAAAATATCCAATCACTTCAAAATTTCCTCGCTTCCAATCTGAAGAACGGCAAGGACAAAGATGCTTTCCTAAAATGAAACGGAAAAAAAGGACAATCCGATACCCGGGATGGAAAATACGGTAAGCTCACCGATGGCGCATTGAATGCATATATCGATCAATCCAAGACCCAGATGGAAGCTAATGCGGTAACGAAGAATACAGCAGAGGAAAGTGTTGCCGAACTCCAAAAAATAACCAAGGAAAGACCTATTCCTCAAATGGCAGCCGTTGCTGCTCCAGCATTAAGAAAGACCGTCTCACCTGCTGAACAGCAGCAAAAGCAGATTGATAATCTCAAAATTCTCCAACAAAGCGAACTTTTTGCTAAACTCCCTAATAAACTCCAAAGAAAAATAGATAAAGTATTGGGCAAGGAGGATGGTCAACAAGATGGAGAATACAGCGTCAATATTAATGATCGCATAAACGATATCACTGCACTCATCGACGAAGAGATTGCAGAGAAAAAGAAAGCTCGTGAAGGATATCTCCCTGAGGGCGAATTCCAGAAATATGGTAATGATATAAGCACACTGATCGCCGCGAAGTCGGGAACTATTAATCAGAAGGATACTACTGCTACGGTCATCGATACTCCTGTCGCTACTTTTTCTCAGGAGCCTGATGCTGTCAAATCAACTGAATCTGCTCCTATTGATCAAAATCTTAACTTCTATGTTCATCAAGAGGTAAAGCCTACTCCTCAAAAAACTGAAACTATCCCTATTACACTAATTACTAAAAATTCTAAAGTTGATGCTGGTAAAGTGGTTGTTGATAAAGCTAATACTAAAGTTGGTAATATTACCACTACTCATACAACTGATGCTGGTAAGATAAAACCCGCTGAAATTATTAATACAACACTCAACAACAAAATAGTTGCTTCTGTTGACAAAAACTGACTAGTCACTACGGAACTTACATTTTTAGATAATCAAATATATATTGATTATTCCGCTTTACAAACTATTTTGACCAATTTATGAAATGGATTAGAATATTGAATTAATGATTTATGACAATTGGTACAAGGGAAGCAAGTTAAAGATCAGTCCTCCTTTCCAGTAGGATTTTATGTAAAAGATTGAATCTTGCATACAAGCCATATAGAAGGTAACCTTATAAAGGATGTTGGTTATGATGTACAAACAAAATTATGGACCATTACACCAACATCGAAACTCAATATTCCCACAATAGTACTAAATACACCAACAATAGCAGTAGCAGAAAGCACATGAATTCAATGATATAGAAAAATTATACCACCAATCAAAACTTAAATACAAAACATGATATAGTAAATTAATATCAACCAAAGGATTCTCTTCACATATTTTCATTAGAATTTCCTGACCAAAAAACTACACTACTTGGTAGTTTACCCTATTTTTTTCTTGATGAACTATCTCTTGGTTCCGATTATCGCTGGAGCAGTTGCCTGGAGTGGGCTTTGGATTTTCCGCAAACTCAAGGTCCTCGATAAGCCCGGGAATGATCTCAAAAATACCAGGAAACCTGTCCCTACCATCCAAGGCATCTTTGTCTATATAGCATTTTTTCTTACTATCGCACTCCTCTTTCCCCAGTATCTGCATAATCATCTCTTCTGGTGATTGCTCTTTGGTTCGCTGCCTATCGTTATCTTCGAACTTTTGGAAGAGCTCAATTATATCGGCAAGATCACGTTTAAAGTCCCACCATATCTGAGATTGATCGGACATATCCTCTGAGCTTTTTTGGCTGTCCGGATAGGCAGTTTCGGTCCTCAGGAATTTATCATCAATGGCAATGTCCGAGTTATGCCGCAATGGCTTTTGGCAATCGGATTCGTTGCTCGGGCGATATTGTGTATCAATGCTATCAACCGATTTGATGGTATCTACGCCCAAGCAAGTGGTGTCTCCAGCATCGGATTCCTTACAATATTTTTGCTGATCCAATTTGTCGTCTTCAAACATTATACCAATTTCACCGATATCAATCTCCAGACACTCCTCTTCGTCAAGAATATCTCCTTCGTTCTCTTCTGTATTTCCTTGGTATCTACCGTCGTAGAATATAAGCCGCTTGGGCTGATGAGAGATGTCGGTATTATGTTCTTCTGATTTAGTTTAGCATACCTTTCCGTCGTCGGAGGAGCCAAGATAGGGACCTTGATTGTCGCCTTGTCGTTGGTGATTTTCGATGCGATATGGGTCTGATTATGGAGAATATTTGTCATGAAAAAAAGTCCGCTCAAAGGCGATTATACCCATCTGCATCATAGGTTGCTCGGACTGTGATGGACGAGAAAAGAAGTGAGAGCGTTTGTGCGGATACGGTCGCTCATCATGATGATCTTTATCCTGATCCAAGGCACGGAGAGAACTAATAAACTTATCATATTTACCGTCATGGCCCTCGTCTTCTTTGGTCTCAATTATTATCTCTTCGTGGTAAAAAAGATGCCATGTGGGTTGAGGATGACGAAAAATAACTAAGACAAAAAGTACTACGTTCTCTATTTTTATAACGCCTCGCTAGTATTACTTTTAACCTTGATATATATCTTTTCATTACTCCGTAGGGTCACTTTTTGGCATCGACCTCCCGCCTTGCGGGACAGGCGCCAACTAACGAAAAAACTCTAGTCAGATGCAAATCATCTGAACTGACATTGTATCGTAGTAATTTTACTAATGGCGACATTTAAAAAATAATTCTTAATGGACTATAATTGATTTTGAATGATGGATTTTGGATTTTAGATGAAGGTAGTGTCTACTTATGCACTATTGTACCATAGTGAGTAATTTTTCTTTGAAAAAGGGTCCCGGGAAAAACTCCGGGACCAGCAATCGTGAACCAAAAAAACCCTAAACCAACCTTAAACTATGAAAAAAAGATTGCTTAGTGACTGTTATATAGCTTCTTTCGGCAAATGCAAGAAGATTTTTTTGCAAAAAAAATGCCCCTCCGTGAATCACGGGGGGGACTTTATGCCGATGTAAACCAACTTCTTCAAACAACCTTTCTTCCAGGGCTGAAACTTCAGACCCCTTTATGTAAAAGCAGGAAAACAAAATCCAAAGCTGGGGAAATCATCGACAGGAAACATAGATACACAGATATATTCTTCGTGTGTGTTTTATACTATATATATTTCTTATTATAAAGCAATAGCATTTTATACTTTTTTATGTTTATTGACAAATTTGTGCTTTTGTGTATAATGGCATGGTGATTTTATCTGGGAATATATGGGCGATATGCACAAAAAAAATATGTCGGATTCGCAAGCATCTCATAATAAAAAGCCATCCGGTTCACGCCTTAAAAAGATTACACCAAGTGCTGTCTTGCTCGCTGGTGTTTTGTCTATTACGCCGAGTATGGCTCAACTCTCTGGACCATCATCAGATCTTCATCAGAAACATACCTCGGAACATATTGATAAAAAAATAGATATCGCTCATGATACTTTTGTTACCATGGACGTTGAAGATATCATCAGGCTCTATGGCCGAGAACAAGGCATGGAGATGGTCAATACTCATATAACAATCCAGATAAATATCCTCAGACAAACAATGCAAGCGCCTGAGCTAGTTGTATCCGAAGCTGTGCAACAGTCTGCTCAGAATCAATCTGATTATTTGTCTACTTCACAAAAACTCCAACACATGGGAGGAGATAAAATTCTTCGGAAAAGATTGAGAAATCTGAATATCCCCTTTACGACCTGTGGAGAAAATCTTGCCCAGTGACAGCATTCCATCAAAAGATTGATCGATGATTGGATGACTTCTCCGTGACACAAAGCCAATCTCTTGAATCCTGAATTTAGGAAAATATGAATCTGATATACTGATTGAAAACGGGTTTATATCGCTATCGACTAATTTTTCGCTGAATCTTTTTTCATCTCGAGATAGAGTCCTATGAGGACATAATCTTTTTGTGAAATAGTTTTCTGATTTTCGCTGAGACGTGGTGTACCTTGTTTTTCCTCGACCTCATATACTTTCCGTCAGGATTCTTTGGTATAAGGATTTGTTGTTCACTTATTATATACCCTTGTCACTCATTTTTCGCGTATTAAATCTTTGAGCGCATATGGTTTCCCTGATGCATCTTTGTATTCCAATGATTTGTTTTCCAAAATGGAAATATCCTTGTCTTCCATTAACCTCGTAAATTCATCCTTGGTGATCAATTTGTCATGTACGGCTGCCATGGTATAATACTCCTTGTGGGTGAATTCCTTATTGTCCCACACTCATTTATCATAATGTCCTCCCATGCTTGTAGTGATCAGATGATTGAGATAATCCGAAATCTGCTTTTTCATCTTAGCTTCATCTTCTGGATTTTTGCCTACTATCTCTGTCCCTTTTGGGAGCACCGTAGTTAATAATTGTGTCTCTACTCCTGTGAGTTTATCCCTCATCGTACTCATATAATTGGTGCTGATGGTATATTCATCCTTAAATTTACTGTTATTATATCCATATCAGATATTCTCCAATGTAAGTTCTCCCATCATTTTATACAGCTCTTCGTATGTAGCTCATCTGATGAGGTCATCAATCTGCTTGGTATAATTGGTCTTTATGTCAAATCCTCTTTCCTGTCAGAAATCTTCCTTGGTTCATAATCTATTGCCTATCGTCACCTTTTTCATCTGATCAGGAGAAAGATTTAATGAGAGTACTCACTCCATCGCTCTTGCATATCATAGGATGGTATTTTGCGGGTCTTTCGGTGATTTCGATAGGTCTTCGTAGCTCGGACATGTTCATCCAGCTGCGAGATATTTCGCTCTATTTGTGTCGAATTGATTCTTGTTTTTTTCTATTGCAGTTGGAGTATCGATCTTGCTGGCATCGGTACATCAGATAATATCCATAGTTTGAAACGCTCATAATGTATCGATGGCATTGATGATAGATGATGCATTTTCCGCAGGTATCTTGGAGTCTCCGGATTTTAGATTCCTGATATCCAACAAGGGAATGGTATAGTTTTGTTTTTCTCCTGGTAGCGCTTTCAGTGAAATTTTCTCATCGAACCCGGTCTGCTTTTTCTCTATCGATAATGTCTCAGGAGTAAGAGTATAATTGGCGAGTTTCTTATTTGTTTCTTCCGGATTAGGAACTATTTTATCTACGGCTTTATTTACCTCTTCAGGTTTTGCTCCTGTGATGAGGTCTAATGTTTCTTTGTCGGCATCTTTTGGTGCCTCTTGCATCTCTTTATTTTCTACTGCCATTTTTTTCTTCAATGAAATAATAAAGATTATATATTTTTTAATGTTTCATCTGGATCTCCTTCACGGTTTCTTTCCTGTTCTTCCTGCTTCTTGATAGCCATCATCACTTCTGACATCTTTCTGATTTTGTCTTGCGCTTGGTCTTTTCTGCCTGATTCAAGTTCTTGGGCTATCTCCAAGATAGACTGATAGAGGTATGCTAACGAGGATTCTGATATATTTTTTACGGAGCTGACCGTCTTGTAGAACATCGCGAAGGTCTCATGAGTTCGTTGGAGCTGTCTGAGCATATCTATCACCTTTGCTCTCTTGGTTTCATACGGCAAGGCAGTAAAATGTGCAACTTGTTTGGCTATATCCATGGAGGATGATAAAATATAAATTTTTATCTTACTTGTCTTAAGTATATTCAGAAATATTTTTCTGTCAAACTTCGGAGTACTTTTTTTTGTAAAAAAACATTGATACTACTACAGAATTTTATTTGCAATTTTTGGGGAATTTAGTATAATATCACTCTAAGTGCTATAGTGCTACTACAAAGACCGGGGAAGAGGGAAATAGGGAATTGGGACCGGTGAATTGGGAATCAGGGAATTGGGACCAGGGAATTGGGACCAGGGAATAGTATTTTAGTTTATGAAGTAGAGTAGATGGATTTTGATGTAAAGAAGAATTATTATGATATCTTGGGAGTCCAGGAAGATGCCTCTGCAGAAGAGATCAAAAAAGCATTTAAGAAAGCAGCGGTCAAGCATCATCCAGATAGAGGTGGCGACAAGAAAAAATTCCAAGAGATGAATGAAGCCTATCAGGTCATCGGCGACGAAAAGAAAAAAGGCCAATACGATGCATATAGGAAAGGAGGATATTCGTGATTTGATGGTCAGGGATGATTTTGATGATTTGGAGGTGGACAATGACAAGTCGACTTTGGAGATTTTGATATCGGCGATCTTATGGGTGGTATTTTTGGTGGAGGATTCGGCTGATGAAGCAAGAAAAAAAGCGTCCAAGGTGGAGAAGACATCCAGGTAGCAATCGACATAACTTTTGAAGAATCCTATCTAGGAGTCACTAAGAAAATCGCCTATAGTAGACTCAAGAAGATTACAGGAGTCGAAGAAAAAACCTGCGAATCTTGTCATGGACGTGGGAGTGTTGTCCAACAAATCTCGACACCCTTTGGGGTCATGCAGAGTCAGGTGGCTTGTGGAGCATGCTGAGGTGCAGGCAAAATTTTCACCAAAGATGGTAGACAATTGCCCAATGGCTGACTGGAAAAAATCAAAGAGACCTTAGAGATCAAGATACCCGCAGCAATCAATTCTGGAGCATACATCAAGTTCGATAGTAAATGAGATGAATCTTCTAGTCATCGTGTCGGGGATTTCTATATCCAGATCAATGTCGCTCATTCCAGACTCTACGAAAGAAAAGGCGATAGTCTCTATACCAAAGCCAATATCAGTATATTCGACATGGTATTATGATGAGAAATCTCAGTTGACCACCCGGAAGGCAAGCTCAAAATCAAAGTACCCAAAGGCACCCAAGTCGGTGATATGATCAAGATTGCGGGGAAGTGATTTGGTAGCGGTGGCCTCTTCACTAAGAGGGGGGATTTATATGTGATACCCCAGGTCGACATACCAAAAAAATTAAGCAAAGACCAAGAAAAATTACGGAGTGAACTCAAGAGCAAAAGATAATACATACGCTATCATATTTTCATAGACTCGATCTTCGGATCGGGTTTTTCGTTATTTGACATATTTTATTTTTTGTATATAATTATATAGTGCTTTATTCCTCTTAGGATATGCGCTATGCAACAAAAATGATGGAGAATTGTACGAGGTGTCGGCGTCATTTTTGTATCCATTATTTTTGGTCTCCTCCCTCAGAATAGCTCTGCTACTCTCGATACCCTCACCTCATCAGACCCGGATATTGCAGCTATCGACACAACTACCGGACGGTATCTCCGACCTGAGATTCAGCCCCTCCAGAGCAATGTACCAAGCATCAGGCAAGAAAATAATATTCTTATCTATATCGCAAATAGTGATATTCTTAGCCTCCTCAACAAATCATCCAGCTATGCACAAGCACATCAACGCATCAGACTCCTCCTCCTCAAAACCATGATCTCAAGAGGATTTTCTGGATTCATCTCCTCGCCATTCCTCTATGGCAACAACAAGATACAATTACTGGTAGATACGTGATTCGTCGATTTTGTGTTGCTAGAAAATATCCCGCAGAAAGATGCTCTGGATAATCTCATCCTCAATAAACTCATCCAATATAAAAATAGCATCGCTCATACACTACCGACCAATTGATTCTCCATCACCCAACGTGAATACGATAATCTCCATAATATCTATCTTTTCAAAAACAATGAAGACCTCTATGGACTCGGATACGAAGTTGTTTCCTATAGGTATAGAATCAACCATGATGCAGCGTATAGAAGATACAACATCAGTCTCGCATTTTCCAAAATCGGAAACATAAGGGTCATTAATCCACATGAGACCTTCTCTTTCCAGGATACCATACAAAATACAGATCAAGCCACATGAAGATTTATGGTTGGATTTGCCATAGTCAAAGGCAAAACTATACCCCTCTACGGAGGAGGACTCTGTGGCGCAAGCACGGCTTTCTATCAATGAATTCTTACCAATACTGCTTTGCATATCATCCAGAGATCTCCTCATACGAAGCGATATGCCAGTCTCTATAATTCCGTCATCAACGGACAAGCGATCAATACCCCCGGCCTGGATTCGACGGTCTTTTCTACTATTATAGATATGCAAGCTACCAATACCCGTGACTATCCACTCGTTGTCATATTAAATTATGATGGAAGCGTCGGAGGAATGGAAGAAGTATTTTCTCTGGGCAAAATAAGCGATAAATGAACGCTCCAATATAAATGATTCAACAAAAAATGTTATATCCGGGAAATTAATGGGACTGATGTCTCTAGCTGTTATCTCAATATATTCTAATCCAGACTCCTCTGATTTTTTTCTTCTTCTTGCTTGGAGTGCATCACTATTTACCGTGCGAAAATATCTTTTTCGGGGTTTTTCAATTTTTTTCTTTTTCTGTCTAGATAGAATCTCTCGCGGAAATGAGCGAGTATCGTCACTGTCTGAAACATTGATATGTTTAGCGTACGAGCTCTATCTCATTCCTTATGTTTGTATGGCAACAAATAATCTTCTGCTCAATATCCCCTTGCGATAGCGGGGGAAGATGGGCGGGGAAGGTAGCTTCAGAAGCTCATACTGAATATATATCTTCCTGGCAACAGAAACTTTCTGCTACCGTGAGCAAGTAAATAAAAATAGTAATAAAAAAAATTATCTGTATGTTGTATGAAAAAATTATTGATTCTCGCAGTCCTGATCCTAGGAATGGTCAGCTGTGAAAAACCAAGTCTTATATCTCCTCCTCAGGAGAAAGTAATCCTTCCCCTTACTGTTGCAGATACTACGCCTACCAGGGCGGCAAAAGCTGCTACGCTGAGTATCTTGAATACTACAAATGCAAGCCAGATTCCAAGCCAAATGTTTGCTGTCAATCCGATCTATAAGACTGCGTATTATCACAATAAGCAACCTGATGGCCTCTCTTGTAGTTGGACTTCGTACGTCAATTGCATCAATTGTATCGTCACAGCAAATAACAATTATTGTTATCCTACCCCTATCAGTATAGTCAGATATCGATGCACTGCTTACTATCCTGAAGCCAGTACAAAAGGCGCTACCAACATCCTTGCATTAGCATGGCATCTCATGACTTATGATCAGGGATATATACATTACCTCCAAAAGAGCACTAGTTCGCGGTGGGAAGCTACACAGTATATGCTTTATCATATCACCAGCTATCATACTCCCTTCGTGGTACGAAGCAGCATAAATGGTATCGGTCATTATCGTGTAGTATTTTCTATCGATTGGAAACAATCGGAAAATTCCTCTATCGTCTATTATACCGATTGTTTGTATGCCAATGCCACTACCTTCAATGGAAATCTTCGCTCGATGTCTCTGAGTGATTTCCTGACCTTTATGAAGGTAGATGCTAATGCGTATAATATGCTCTTTATGTGGCCTAATTAATTTCTATAGGCGTGGTATCTCCGCGCCTATTTTTTTGAAATATTAGAAAATATTTATGGTAGTATTCTCATAGAAAAATATTTTATTGCTGGAGAGTATTATTTGCTGCTTTTTCCTCTTTTCTTCCATATATTTTCCTGATGATGGCGATTATTATCACAGCAATTATCGCTATCACTACCCATGATTGCCGAGTCCAAAAAAATAAGAAAGTACGATCATTTTCTGTTCCTCATGCATAGATTTCCGATGGTTGCTTTCCGTTGATAATATTGAAATCAAATATTGGCGTATACGATATTTTACTTCTCAACTGAAATAATCCCCCGTAAGCAGGCAAAATGAAACCTGGTGTCGTGAGTGTAACTCATGTGTTGGCGCCTATCACCTGATCAAATGTGAATTCATAAGTAAATCCAAACATATTGCTTATGGTTGAGGTGATATGAATTTTCTCGTCGACATTTCCCTGGTTACTTATCTGCATGCTGATAGTTCATTCATCTCATACTTTCGTGATAACTGGTTTCTTGGTCATTTTGACCGTCTGTTTGACCTGTGCATTGGTCACGAAAAAGTCCAGAAATTTGGTAGCACGGATACGAACGGTGAACATAGAACCTCCATTTACATCGCCTCCAGCGATAAAATATGCCAGACATCCATGGCTTAATCAGCTATATCCGATTGGGTATTTGATGGTATAGATTTTTTGAATAGTACTCTTTGCAGGGAGTGTTGTCTTGCTCTCATACGGTTGGATAAAATTGGCGAAGTAGGTCTTTGGTCTATCTGAAGCATTACATGCACTGTCTTTGATTGCGCCTTCCGTAATCACACTATCGTTGAACTCAACATTGATGGTGATAGGATTTTCGGAAGCATTGATATAGTTGATACATATAGGTGTATTTTTGCCTGCTTGAGCGATCATATTGAGTTCCTTACTTGTCAGATCGTCATTGCAGTACCTGATAGATATACTTGAGAAAGGATTGGATTGGGCAGAAACTTGGCCGAACATCAGTCATCCCACCAATGGAAGTGTCAGGAGAAGAGAGAATTTAATGATATTTTTCATTTTTTATGGGTTGGATAAGACATAAACCATCAGTAGACGATAATGCATCGCTTCTGACTTCCTCTTTCTTATATGCAAAAGCCATCTATTTTCAAACGCTTTCTTCGCTATGAGCAAATATTTTACATATCTCTTACTATTGACATTTACTAAATAATATGTTGATTTTGTGTCTCATTTCCCTATAGTAGAGATAACAAAACAGAAAAACGTAAACAAAAGACATGTCGTGTGCTGATCTTTAACAGTTTACCTTCTCGGTTTTTTCCTATGAAAAAAAATCAATGATAATAACATAATACAACAAAAAAACCATGAAAGCAATTCTTAGAATCGTTGTGTTTCTTATGGTCGCTTGTGCGATCAGCGATGTCGCTTTCTGCGCTCCTGTGAGCAAAGATGTTGCGATGAAGATAGCGTTCAATCACCTCAAAAATCGTGGTGTAAGCCTATCCTCTACTTCATTGTCTTTGGTGTATACCAAAATGAATGCGTTCTACGTATTCGGCAATGCGAAAAGTTTCGTGATTGTATCTGCTGATGATAGGGTGACTCCTATCCTTGGATACAGTACCGAAAGTCCATTTATTCTTCCCAAGACTCCTGCTGATACTCTCAGTGGAACTAGCTTCTGGGGAGCTATGCATGCGTATGAACAACAGATCTCGTATGCGGCGGACAATACGATCACCGCTTCTACTAGCATCTCTAATCAGTGGTCGAAACTTTCGACCGGACTCACTACAAAAAGCGCAGCTATCGCTGTCGCTCCTCTACTCACGACGTCGTGGGGTCAGGGATGGCCATACAATGCCCTCTGTCCTGCTGACGTTTCAGGTCCTGGTGGCCATGTGATGACCGGCTGTGTCGCTACAGCGATTGCTCAGATCATGAACTACCATAAGTATCCAAGCAAAGGCTTGGGCACCTATGGATATACCTGGTCGAGCTATCCTGCAACGAATGCGGATTTCGGTTCCACAAGCTACAATTGGACTAATATGCCTGCCAGCATCTCTACCCAGAACAATGATATCGCTACCCTGATGTATCAGACTGCGGTGTCCTGTCGTTCGATGTGGGGACCTGGAAGTACCGGCGTATCCTATCTCAACAATGAGGATCCTATGACGAGAGCACTGGTGAACTATTTCGGCTATGCCTTTGCACCGCTGAAGTTCGTCTCTAGGTCCTCATATAAGGATACTGATTGGGAGGCACTGATCCAAAATGAACTCTCCAACAATCGTCCTGTCTATTATAGGGGCGATGGCGTGGGTAGTCATGCATGGGTCTGTGACGGCTATGACGGTGCAGGCATGTATCACTTTAACTGGGGATGGGATGGAAACTACAACGGCTATTTCGCTTTGTCAACGATTGCACCGGGTTCCAATACCTTCACCAACAATCAGGAAGCCATTATCGGTATCAGGCCAAATGACGGTTCTACGTTGGTCACTAACACGACCTGGGCAGGAAATATCACCAATGCTAGCAGTATCGCTGTTCCGGATGCTATCACCCTGACAGTGCAAGCAGGCGCGACTATCAAATTCGCTGCTTCCTGCAAACTCCAAGTCTGGGGACGATTAGTCTCCAATGGTTCTGCTGGATCAATGATTACCTATACGGCAATGGATGCAACTACTGGCTGGAATGGCATCAAATTCGATAATAACTATCAGAATCATGAAGTCATGGCAGACAACGAAGCATCGAGCTTCACGTATTCGCAGATCGAGTATTCGAAGATGCGAGGAGTGACGATTAAATATTTCGATAAGGTATCGTTTGATTATTGCAGATTCAATAATAATTCTATCCTCAATGGCGATGAATTCAATTACTACAATGGACAAGGAGCAGGGATTGGTGCATTTTATTCCACCTTACAACTTACCAACTCTGAGCTCATCAACAACCACTCTACCTCTTATGGAGGTGGTTTTGTAGTCGGCAGTGATAGAAGTCCGGATTTCTTAATTTCTGGGAACACTATATCACAAAATATCAGTGATGGCACAGGAGGTGGGTTTGCTATCACTACAAATGGTATATTCTCCAACAACATCGTCTCTAAAAATCAAGGAGGTGCTGGTGCAGGAGGATATATAGCTGGAGGTGTAGGGGTTACTGATATCCGTGTCACTAATAATAAATTTGTCGGTAATGCTACTGGCAATAAGAATAAAGGTGGAGCACTGTATCTTGACTATCGTTGTCCTGCAATCTTTGTAGATAATCTGATTGCTAATAATTTTGCGGGATCGGGTGGTGCAATATCTTGTTTTAATACATCATCTCCTCTGTTCTTAAATACTACTATAGTCAATAATACTACAAGCTACATCTCGACTATTGCTTTAGATCAATCATCTTCACCAATCTTCAAAAATTGCATCTTCTCTGGAAATACCAATGGGAGTGGAAAAGAGTTCTTCCTCAATACCGGATGTGCTCCGACCTTCGATCATTGTGATGTACAGAGCGGTTTAACTTCCTATTACGGTGGAGGGATTCCTACTTTTACAAGTTGTATCGTAGCAAATCCATTGTTTATTAGCCCATCTTCAGGTGTTGGTAGTGCGTATGATGGATTGAATGCCAATTGGCAGCTCCAATCTAGCTCTCTCTGTATCAATGCAGGAGAGGTAACTGGCATACAGACACTATTGCCGACATTTGATCTGGGAGGAAATACGAGGCTCAATGGTAGTATTGATATCGGTGCGTACGAGTACGGTTGTGCTCCTCTGCTGGTCTCTCTGACCATCGCTGCTTCTACTACTCCTCCTCTCTGTGTGGGTACTGTGGTAACGTTTACTGCTGTACCTAGCAATGGTGGTTCTACCCCTATCTTTCAGTGGAAAAAAAATGGGACGCTCGTGGGTACTAATGCCTCGACCTATGCCTATGCTCCGGTCAATGGCGATATCATCTCCTGTGTCCTTACGTCCAATGCTACCTGCACGACAGGCAATCCTGCGTCAAGCAATAGTGTCACTATGACGGTCAATCCTGTATTGCCTGTCAGTGTCGCTATCTCTGCAAGCGCCAATCCTGTCAATGCAAATACATCAGTAACGTTTACTGCTGTACCTAGCAATGGTGGTTCTACCCCTGTCTTTCAGTGGAAAAAAAATGGGACGCTCGTGGGTACTAATGCCTCGACCTATGCCTATGCTCCGGTCAATGGCGATATTATCACCTGTGTCCTTACATCTAATGCTACCTGCACGACAGGCAATCCTGCGTCAAGCAATAGTGTCACTATGACGGTCAATGTTGTCAATCGTGCTCCTATCGCTAATGCAGGTCTTGATCAATCAGTACTCACTGGCACGCTGGTGAAGCTCAATGGCTCATCATCGTATGATCCTGACGGCTCTGCTCTCACCTACAAATGGACAGTTCCCACGGGAATTACTCTGAGCTCAAAAACGGTCGTACTTCCGACCTTCACGGCTCCGAGTGTGACCAAGGCGACAAGTTATACCTTATCACTTATCGTGAATGATGGGAAATTGAGTTCGACTGCTGATAATATCATCATCACCGTCAATCCCAATCGTGCTCCTATCGCTAACGCAGGACCTGACCAAGCGGTCATCTCCAGTGGGAAAGTGCTACTCAATGGGTCATCATCGTATGATCCTGACGGCTCTGCTCTCACCTACAAATGGACGGCACCGATTGGCATCACCCTGAGTTCAAAGACGGTCGTAGCTCCGACCTTTACTGCTCCGAGCGTGACTAGGGCGACAAGCTATACCTTGTCGCTTGTCGTAAGTGACGGAAAACTGAGCTCGATTACTGACAATATCATCGTCACGGTCGCTCCTAGTACAAAATCTGCATCGATAGAAGCGTCGACTACAGTTACACCAATCCAGCAGGAAAATCTGAAAATCCTGATCTATCCCAATCCCTGCCATGGACGATTCCAGATACAATCTTCTCAATCCTTGTCGAGAGTTATACTCTACGACATGTCGGGAAAAATTGTTTCGCAAGTCGACCATCCTGATGACGGATATATGTATGAACACTCAGGATATTCTTTTGGACTCTATAT
>Ga0194044_10000721_pt1 | contig 16443 bp, 13 predicted proteins | sample JunL4417m_MetaG_FD_155460 | JGI IMG/M metagenome (GOLD analysis project Ga0194044, IMG submission 155460) | Anoxic zone freshwater microbial communities from boreal shield lake in IISD Experimental Lakes Area, Ontario, Canada - Jun2016-L442-17m | ecosystem: Environmental > Aquatic > Freshwater...
TATCGTCATAAAGGCGTGGGATGCTTCCGGTAAGGAAATTCCCGAATCTGGATCTGTCACTTCTTATAATATTTTCAATTATGAAACGATAAAAATCACTGGTGCAGAGCTGGCCAGTCGGTTCTCTGCAGGTACACCCATGACCTATGAGTTTACCGTCAATTCATCAAAGGTCGTAATCACCAATGTCAAGAGCAGCTCGAGCGGCGGCATAAATATCCCAACGGTTTACATATCCAGTGGGATAACCAACTATACGACCAACTATGTCAGTGATCTGAATACTACCATTCAAATTACGGATATGTCCGGCAGTATCCCGACAGGTGGGGCCGGTATAACCATTGCTGCCAGGGATGTGGACGGAAAAACGATTCCCGAATCCGGAAGCGCCATTGCGCTGAAACTCAATAATTATGGCACAACCACCATTGAAGGAGATGATCTACAAAATCGTTTCCCAGGCGGTGTTCCCGTCACGTATGAATTTTCCATTGGTTCATCAATTGCGGTCGTCACCAATCTCACGAAAAGTTCGGATGGAACGATCAATATCCCGACGGTATTCACCATCGGACCTTATGGAGGGATATAACCCCTTTCATGGTGAGAAAGAATTCTTGTTATATATCAATATATTGTAGTGATACCACTTCAAAAAACGATTGCCGCGAACAGGCAGGGGAAAAAGCGGAGAAGGAAGTTCAGTTATCAGACGGTGATGATATATCTGTGAAAAATCTCTATCTCTGATATTATGGAAAAAAGGAGTTAAAATAGAACAATCCACCTATCTGTTTTTTTTGCGAGGAGAACATGAAAAACACCCTGAATGAAACCCGCCTTGACAGAATTGAACGAAATCTTGAATCATTTGTCACTGGAATGCAGTAGCTTAAAGAATCCCAGAAAAGAACCGACGAACAACTCAACCGGACAGACGCACAACTCAACCGGACAGACGAACAACTCAAACAGACAGACGCGCAGCTTCAAAAAACCATCAAAAAGCTGGACGATATTGGCGATCAGCTTGGAGATATGGGACTTGTGCAGGGCGAAGTGGCTGAAGAATTGTTCTACCGGAATGTAACAGGGCTCTTCTTGTTAATGGATATGCGATTTGCGCGAATACGCCGGAATGTGAAGGTAAAGGGATTCGGGGAGTATGATATTGTAGCGGATGATGAGGGCCGGGTGCTGGTGATTGAGGTCAAGAACAAATTAAGCAAACGGCTGGTGGATGAATTTATGCAGAAAAAGCTTCCCCGATTTAAAACATTGTTTCCGGAATACCGTGAAAGCAAGATGCTGGCGGGAATCGGCGCGCTGGTTGTGAAAGACGATGTAGGCCGGTATGCGGAAAAGGCCGGATTGTTTGTGCTGACCCAGTCCAGCGATGGCGGCGCTTCCCTGTTCAACAAAAAGGGGTTCAGACCCAAAGAATTTGGGGGATAGGGTATCATCTGGATATGTTCTGGCGGTTTGTAAGTGGTCAGTCCCAGGAATCTGACAGCATGTTAAAATAATTGTTGACATTCGATATTGTCTATCACATCATCAAAGCACAATCTGATATATACGAACAATTCCCAAAACCTCCAAACCTCGCAGACATCAAAAAAACATTGGCAAGTGCTTTCGGTTTTATTATTTTGATGGCTACTGTAGTTGCTTTTGCCACACCAGTTCCGGACACTGGCGTAACGAAGTGTTATGACGACTATGCTGAGATCACTTGTCATTTATCAGGCCAGCCATTTTATGGTCAAGATGCCTCATATTCCATAAACACACCATCCTATACCAAACTGGATGGCAGTGGTGTTGCACTACCTGATTCCTCTGCGTCATGGATTATGGTGAAGGATAATGTCACGGGGCTGGTCTGGGAGATGAAAACAAACAAAGATGGGGTCAAAAACTACAACGACCCGCATGATGCAGACAACGATTATACCTGGTACGACAGCAATCCAGCTACCAATGGCGGTAATGCGGGAACCTCGGGTAGTGGCACTGATACCGAGGACTTTATTAAATCCTTAAACTTGATGTTCAAGTTGTTTTCATAACATGCTGATATTATTGATTTCGGCAAAATTAACGAAAATTTTTAAAATCCCATTAAATCAGTAATTTGCATTTATTCAGGCAAAAAAACTTGAACATCAAGTTATAGCAATATAAAAATTGAGTAAAAAAATTGGCAGCTAATATTTAAAAAAGTACTTGCCCCGCGCCGTTTGGCCCCAGAAAGCCCAATATCTCCCCTTTCTGAACAGAAAACTAGATTGGATCAACGGCGACAAAGCGACCGAAGCGCTTGACAAGATTCTGAACGGCCACGGCTTCAGATACCAAAATGGTCTCCTGAAAGCATCCGATCTGCGGCCTCAATGCGATGGATCATGGCTTGTTCGAGGCTGGAAAAATCTGCGCGAAACGCAGACGGAGCAGCCTGGTCCAATACATGGGCATTGTGCATCAGGATAATCTGATCGCATTTCTCGCCTTCATCCAGATAGGCTGTGGACACCAGGATGGTCATACCCTCTTTTTGCATGGCGCAGAGAATTTCCCAGAATTCCTTTCTGGAAACCGGATCGACACCGTTGGTTGGCTCATCCAGAATCAGCAATCTTGGCTGATGCACCAGCACGCAGGCCAGCCCCAGTTTCTGTTTCATCCCCCCGGAAAGATCACGGGCCAGCCGGTTCTGAAACGGTGTCAGATTGGAAAAACCAAGATATTGATCTTTTCGCTTTTTTCTTTCTGATCCGAAAATCCCGAAAATATCCATGAAAAAGTCCATGTTCTCTGCAACCGTCAGATCCGAATACAATCCAAAGCGCTGGGGCATATAACCAATCAGTTCCTTCACACGGGTTCTGTCTTGGACAACATCTATTCCGCCAATTTGAATTCGGCCAGTTGAGGGCCGGATCATGGCGGCAATCATTCGAAGCAGGGTGGTTTTGCCAGCCCCATCTGATCCCACAAACCCGAAAATGGATCCGGCCTGAACCGAAAAAGAGACTTGAGACACCGCCTCGACCTTCCCAAAACGCATGGATACCTGATCCACCCGAAGGATCGGGGAATCGGCATTGCTGAGATTCTTTAGCGTAAAGTCCATCTTATCGAAACCAGGCATGAGATAAGTCCAGCTAAAACTATCACTACATTTTAAGTACTACCGAAGAAACCAAAGAACTGGCGCGAATCCGGAAAAAGTTGAAGCTACCCAGCATCAGGCAGCAAATCTTACCCGGGGCGGGCATAATGCCTTTTCCCGCTACTAAAGATTTGCTTTTTCTTCTCTGAAAAATATTTCGCCGACCAATGCGATAAGATGCCGCAAGGCATTGTTTACCGCTTTGGAATCCTGGAAATATAGACGTACTTCGGAATCAAGTATAACGACACCTTCCGCCTCTTTATACCGTTTGACAGTTGTGGTTCCGTCGGTTTGGTGAATGTGTACCGAAAACCCTCATGCAAAGGTTGATAATGTTTTCCTTTCACAGCCTTTGTGCAGTCATATTTCAGCAACATATCATCGCTATCCATTTTATCCTTATCCGCGTATCCAGTTCATGGTTTCCGCCCTTTTGAAGCCAGAATAATCGCTACATACGCCATGCCGTCATCCAGATAATCATTCAGGGGGCTGTGAGCTACCTCTGTTTTCAAAAGCGCATCCGGTCAACTATTCTCTTTACCGCGAAAATACTTTTAAACCACGAAACACACGAAAGACACGAAAGTTTTTATTCATGGGGGCTGCATAGACCATGCCATGAGCGTTTATATGGGTAATCCGATCTTTATAGTGTACCAATCCCCATTTTGCTGTCCAGGTGGATATACCCCTTATGCTGATCAACTACTTGCTTTACAATGTACATACCCAAGCCCGTACCTTTTCCTTTCTCTTTGGTTGTGAAGAAAGGTAAAAATATCTGGTGACGTTTGTCATCAGGGATTCCATGACCCGTATCCATGATAGATAATTCAACAGAAGAATTGCTTTCCGATAAATTCGTCATCAGTGTTAGAACTCCCAACCAATTGTTTTTCATCAGACCACACGACGACACGATCCTTGTTCCAGATTTTTATTCTTTCGATATCAGGTCCAAGCGAAAGGTGCTTGACCTTTTCAGCAAAAACATCAAAGTCAGAGTTTATCTTTGGCGTGATCAGATCAACGCCCGCAAATGTTTTCAGCACCTCTTCAGAGACAATATCCGCCATTGCTTTTTGTGACCTCATCAGCATATTGCGTTCAAGGGATGAAGCGATGATCCACCCAAAGGCGATAGCAAAAAATACGAGTGATCCAAAACAAAGAAGAGAGAATTGTTGAATTACGGTTATTTTTCTCATTGTTGATCTGCTCCACACTGTTATCCCATAATTCCAAATTCAATTTCACTTCCGTTTGGGCTACAGTTAAGGGATGAACGAGAATGACGTTGGCGCTCATGCTGGCTAATGGACTTCTGGACAGCCGAGAACAAGCCTTTGCCGGTAGTATGTTCCATATAATATCTATTGAAATAACTGTTCCCAAGCTGGAGCTGTTGTTTCTATCAAATCTGCTCCGTGTGCATCAGCATTATGATGCCGAAACACAAAAAAATGGCGTTTGTTGTCCATGCGGCAATAATCGGTGGCAGCATTTCCCCGTAGCCCAGTGAAATGCAGAAACTGTTCAGTACCCAGTATAGAAATGCCATGCCTATGCCGTAGGCAATGCCAGATGGAATACCATCTTTCAGTTGGTTTTTGCAGGCAATGCCGACCCCGGCCAGAACCAGAATGACGCAGACAAAGGGAAAGGCGATCTTGGAGTGAAAATCCACCCGGTACTGCGTGGCGGAATAGCCTTCATCCTCAATCGTGTGAATGTAGTTCAGAAGCTCCTTGATGTCCATTTCCGAGGATCTTTTGGTAACCTGCTGAAGCCTTTCTGGATTCATGTCGAGCTGGGCAGGCATCGAGTCATGAAAAAAGATGTCATAGCTAAATCCCGTATCATCTATCTTTTGCTCCAGAATCTCGGATAATATCCATTGGCCGTTGGAAAATACGCCGCGTTCCGCATCTATCCGCCGAATAAGCCTGAACTGATCATCAAAAGTGTTCAGTGTCACCTTGTACAGCGTTTTTTCGGCAGGGTTGTAATGACGGATGTGCATAATGTCATTATGGCTTTTCATCCAGATATTGTTTTCCCGGGTTGTTACGGCTTTTTCCTTTCGGACTTCATTCAACCATATCCGGTTTGCGGTGGTCATTGTGATGGGAACAATGGCTTCAGAAAGTAAAAACAGCGCAAATGTAAATACCAGTCCCAAGGCCAAGATGGGTTTGGTTAGCAGATAAACACTGATTCCGCAGCTTTTGAGAGCCGTCAGTTCATTGTGTTTATTCATCATTCCAAAACTGATGAGTACAGACAGCAAAATTCCGACCGGAATGATTTGTGAAAGCACAAAGGGAATGGTATGCAGCAGAAAATCAATCATCCGGGAAAGGGGAAGTCCTGCTTCCATGAAATTATCGATTTTCTCAAAGAAATCGACGGCCAGATAAATGGCGACTACAAGGATCAATACCATAAAGAAGTATCGAAAAATTTCACGGATGAGATATTTGTCAAGTATGGTCATAGGTCATATTTTCATGCATAGATTGTTACTAAATGGTCATGAAAGCATGTATAAGCACTCATGGCATGGGGGGCTAAGCCGCTCACCATGTCATGAAAATTAGCCGACACAAGAGCGTTTCTCTCGCGAAGGCGGTAGGGGCGACCGGCCGGTCGTCCCTACTTGTTTCGTGTCTTTCGTGGTTTAAAAGTATTTTCACGGTAACGTATCGTTATTATGCAGCGTTTTTTCGAAGGCTCCGAAATCTTCTTGCTATGCCTGTAAACACTGTTGAAAAAGGAGACGGCTTTTCCTGGTTTGCACGTTGGAGCATCAGGATGCCAGCGCCTGCCGTAACAAAATTGGGAACCCACATTCCCAGAAACGGAGGATATATCCCAGCTTCACCAAAAACCCAGCCTGCGGACAGCAGCATGTAATACAGGAGAAAAAAGAAAATTCCCAGACTGATGCCAAAGGAACGCCTGCTGTTTATGGACTGAATTCCCAGTGGAACCGCCAGAAGGCCAAGAGCAATGCAGGCAAATGGCAGGGAAAGTTTTTTGTGAAATTCCAGCAGCGTCAAGTAATATTTAGAATTTTTTTCTGTTGATTCTCCCAGATACTGACGGATCTCGGACAGGGACATTTCCTCCGGATGCTTTGGGCCTGACACCACGGCTGCAAGGGCCTGACGGGTATCCAAATGAATGTCATAAGTTGCAAACCGCACGGTATTGACTGACCGGCTTTTGACATCCACCTGGTTGATGGTCCCCCCATAAAGCCTGAGCAGAAACTGGTAGGTGTCCGGATTGCTTTCCATCTGGCCTTTGGGCGCCACAACGGTGATGATTGTATCCTGGGTTCGCTGATCTTCAATAAATACATCGGTGAGGGTTCTGGTTTTGGCATCCATTTTGTTGACATACAGCATTAGGCCTTTGAAGCTGTCGATGAATGTTCGCTCTTTGATACCGATATCCAGGTTGGTCGATGCAACCTGCGTGGTCAGTTTTTTAATGGACATTCTTCCCCAGGGAAGGCCATACAAAGCCATGTATGCGGTCAGCAGCACCCCCACCATGCAAAACAGCATTACCGGCGGCATCATGTTATAGATGCTCAGCCCTCCGTTCTTTAATGCCAAAATTTCATTGTCTCCGGATAATCGCAGAAAGGTCAGCAGCACTGACATCATGACTGACATGGGAATAATGAATTCCATGAAAAACGGCAGGGTATAGAGAATCATCCATCCGACAACAGATAGACCGACCCGGTGATTGACAACCAGATTCATGATCTGAATGATCTGGGTCATCAAAAAAATAAAGGAGAAAAAAATCATACTGATTCCAAAAGGCGGAAGCATCTCCTTGAAAATATAGCGATATATGATCTTATTGATTCTCATTCCATCACTCGGACTAAGATTTGCCCGTTCACTGGTTTCTGCTGGCTCCCAATGTAACCGTTCACTCACACCGCTGCGGGAAGTGTTCTGAACGCTTACCTTCCATTTACCGTGAAAATACTTTTAAACCACGAAATACACGAAATACACGAAACAAGTAAGGACGACCGGCCGGTCGCCCCTACCGTCTTCGCGTGAGAAACGCTCTTGTAGCCGACACAAGAGCGTCGGCTAATTCTCATTTATGGAGGCGGCATAGACCATGCCATGAGCATTTATTTTATTTTTACAGGAATACCCGCCACTATCCAGATTACCTGGTCTGCACAGACTGCGATCCGCTGATTCACCTGTCCCACAGCATCCCGGAACGCTCTGGCGAGCGGATTGTCCGGAACAATCCCTGCACCGACTTCATTGGTGACCAATATGACCGGACATGCAGCGGCTTGAAGGCTTTCAATCAGGCTGAAGGTATGTGCCGCCAAAAGTTCTTTTGAAGCATCAAAATCAGTGTGTTCCATCATCAGATTGCTTACCCAGAGCGTCAGGCAGTCCACCAGCAGGACATCTGCGCTGGGACTGATGTCCCTTATGGCTTCGGAAAGAAAAATCGGCGTTTCAACGGCGGTCCAGCCTGCTCCCCGCTCAGCCTGATGCCTGGAAACCCGCTGATGCATTTCATCGTCACGGGGAATGCAGGTTGCTATAAAGATTTTTCTGGCGTTTCCGATTCTGTCCGCCATGAGAAGAGCATGGCTGCTTTTACCGCTTCGGCATCCTCCAATGACAAGAGTTGTACTCATTTATCGATTCCTGATTAAAAATATGACAATTGACAAGTAAATCGTGACGGGTCAAAAGTAATGACGGGTTAAAAAACGTGACAAACAAACGCTATTAACACTTCATTCGTCACTCCTCATGGCCTTGAGAGTTGAGAAAAAATAGCCTCAACATCTATGTGGGTTTCAAAATGTTCCGCCAGACGGTTATATGCCATATCCCGTTCCACAGGCCCTTGTTCAACAGAAACCGAAACATGGCCAAGACCGATCTGATCAAGCCAGAGGCTGGTGATGCCAGGGGTGTCAAACATGCCGTGAATATAAGTTCCCATTACCGAAAAATCACCAGCCTGGGCGCCGTCGGTTTCTTTGCAGGCCAGTCCATTACGCTCTGTAATGTTCATCAAGGAATTTCCTTTCAAAAGTATAGTTTGTCCCGCATGGATTTCGTAGCCTTTGCCAGCGACTCCATTCCATTCAAATGCGCTCAGTGTCGTGGTTTTTGGTGCTTTCAATACCGTTTCGACAGGCAGCAGGCCCAGTCCGTTAGTTGAACCCGGAGAACCTTCCAGACCATCAGGATCATGAACCTGGGTTCCCAGCATCTGATATCCGCCGCAGATTCCCAGAATATGGCCGCCGGTGGAGACGTATTTTCTGATTATTGCAGACCATCCGCTCTGGTGGAGCCATGTCAGATCAAAACAGGTATTTTTGGAGCCAGGAATGATCACAGCCTTAAAATGCGACAGTTCTTGAGGCTGTTCAATAAATGAGACTGAAATGTCGGAAATCCGGGTCAACGGATCAAAATCCGTAAAATTGGAGATATGGGGTATGCGAATGATGGCGATGGCCGGTCTGGAATCATTGTCAAGCGCCGGTTTCTTTGGATTTTCAATCACGACCGAATCTTCCGCCTCCACCGCCAGATTGTTCATCCAGGGCAGAACGCCGAAAACGGGTTTCCCTGATCTGGATTCAATCCAATTGATTCCATCCTGAAACAGGGAAATATCCCCGCGAAAGCGGTTGATGATAAACCCGACGATCCGGTCCTGGCAGTCCGGGGGGACACAGGCCAGAGTGCCGATGAGTTGCGCGAATATGCCGCCCCTATGGATATCACCGACCAGTATCACTGGTGCCTGGGCATAAGCTGCCATTCGAAAATTCACGATATCATGCGGCATGAGATTGACTTCCGCACAGGACCCTGCTCCTTCCAGAATAACCAGATTATATGATTCCCGAAGCCGGTCGAGTGCAAGACATGCCGTTGAAAACAACGATTCCTTCTGCTGGTGGTATTCGCGTGCTGTCCGATTGGCCACAGCCTCTCCCAGCACAACGACTTGGGAGCCGATATCGCTGGTGGGTTTCAGTAGAATCGGATTCATGTCCACATGGGGAGCAATCCGGCTGGCCTCTGCCTGAACAATCTGGGCGCGGCCCATTTCCAGACCTTCCGGCGTAACACCGGAATTGTTGGACATGTTCTGGGCTTTATAAGGGGCTACCAGAATGCCGCGATTAGCAAAAATCCGGCAGAGGGCTGTCACCACTATGCTTTTTCCTACGTCAGAGCCGGTTCCCAAAACAGCCAGGCAGGGAGCCGGAGATTTCGGATGGGGTGTTTCAGATATCACGAATATGTGTCCTGTTTATTTCTCTGTAATTTCTGCGCCTCTGCGGTGAATAAAAACTCAGTCATTGACCGCTCAAAGTATTATATGGGAGGCTTTGGAGACAGCTTTTTAATCTGTCTTCAAGAATCAGGTGATTATCCGATATTACTTTGATTGTGAAAATAAAGCAAATTGTATGGTTATTGTTCAGCGCTGACACATGAAATATTTCCCTGCCTCTACCGCCGCGGTTTGATACCTGTTTTAGTCAAAGGAGTCGTTCTGAAGGCTTCCCACGAAGCGAGCAATGTAACAATCCAAAGTTATGGGGACATGGATTTGTGGATAGTTTGTTTGATTTTAACCAAATATCCGAACGTGTCTCAAAAAGTTACCCTGATAGTTACCCGTTTTTTTGAACGCTGCCCCCCTTTTCAGGGAAAAACCGGCAAAAAACCAAATCTCTACCATGGTGGATATTTGATGTTTTAACCAGCATCAGCAAAACCGATATTACAACCTGGTTGTAATTTGAATTTTAACCGGCCAAACGCAAAACAAAAGGAATTTGTGTAATCCATTATAATCAGAATTATTTTGGTTGACAGTTATTGCGAATTGATATATGCGTAACAGTACACTTGCCATTGTTGGATCATCACTTCCAGCCCGCTTACCTTCGGGTACGCCAATAACTTATGAGTTTACCATCGCATCGCCCAAGCTGATTGTTTCCAATGTAAAAAACAACAGTAATGGAAACTTGAACATTCCAACCATTCATACGATTGGAGTCAGCAAATTTGTATCAAACAGCATCAGTTTCCGAAATACCATCTATATTTCAGATTTGTACGCAGGTCTTAAAAAACTTGACAATATTGCTCAATTCAAACAGAAGATGTCCGTTCTGGTAATACAGAAAGAAACAGCATGAGCCTTTCGACCCAGCCGAAAACTATTATCACAATAATTCTTGCGTAAATCAACAAAAAGGAGATCGACATTGGGCCAGAAATGCAACGGAACTCATCAGCGCACTGAAGCAGGTCAAGAAAAGCGCCTTCCCCACTCCTTCAGCCCCCGCCGGTATTGCCAAAAGAATATCCCAAAACTGCCGAGCATGGCCACGGCAAATTCGTGCTGGGTAAAATCGAATATACGGCCTCAAGTATAACCACAAAACCCGTTAGAATCAGGCATGTTTTGAAAGAACATCATAATTGAAAGGTGACAAAAAATGAAAAGAATATGGTTTGCTGTAGTCATTGTGCTAATTTCCATCGCCGGGATATCGGCATGGGCAGGCAGTGGAGTCATTTCACCGTTAGTTGTTATTCCTTCAACAGGAGTTGGAATACCATCCGAAGCAGATATTAGAATGTACAGCGCTCCAATAGTTTTGGGGAGCGTATTCTTTGACGGCAAAACAACAAATGCTTATACGTTGTCGAGCCAACTTGACAGAAAAAAGATCATGACAACAGATTCGGCCGGAAATGCAGTGACATACGTTGATTCTGATGCTCTGGCAGGCATCAGTTTAAAAAGCGGAATAATGTATGGCGATAAAGTGGCTGTCGTTATTGATTATTACCCGGGTGGAGGGGCAAGTGCCTCAGGTCTATATAGCATTACAAAAGATGGAATATCAACTAAATGGAACTTGTCGAAAGATCACGGCGGTTCTAATTTCGTAATACCCGGAATGAAAAATAACCTTTTTCTGCCTGCTGCTCTTCCTCCGGGTATCCTTATGCAAACGGGCATCAGTGCTAAAACGCTCAAATCAAACTATTCGTTCGGACCTGTAGGAAATATTTTCTTCAATCCGGATGGAAATCTTTATGCATTTACCTCCAGCCCCAATCGGAAAATGCTAGCAAAAATAGCTTCAACCGGCGCTTCAACATCCATAACAGAATCTGATATTCTGGTAGGAACGAACCTCAGAGCCGGTGCGCAGTATGAAAACGGATATGTGATAGCCGTTGATTATGCTCCTGCCGCAGGAAATTCGTTTTCAGGGATTTACGCCATGAATGCCGATGGCACCTATTCGGAATGGAAGCTTTCTCAGGGACATGGTGGTATCAGTGATCTTATACCGGATCCCAAAGGAGGGTATTATTTTACGGACTTTGAAAACGATAACATCTGGCATATTTCTACCCCTGGACAACCGGAAACAGCTATTTTAAAGTCATCTCCGGTTGCCCTGATGTCGGTTACGGTTGCCGATACCGGCGAAATATTTGCGATCAATTGGGTGCCAGGGGAGTGGTGGTCTAATGGCGGCATAAATGCCATTTACCGGGTAGTTGGAGATTCTGCAGTCCTTGCTGTTAAGGCGCCTGAAGGAAGTCAGTTGTTTTCTATCGCTGCCGCCAGAGGTGGAATATTCGGGAATGCCGTCTATATAACCGACACCAAAGGCGGTAAAATATTCAGATTGGAACCTGACAATACGCTGGTTCCGGTTATTACCGGTCTTACTAACCCGGGAAGGATCAAATTCGATCCGATTACCAAAAATATGGTAGTTGTGTGTAACGGACAATATCTGATTTGGTTTGGTGAAAATTTAATCCCGTTTGACTCACAGACTGAACCTGTTGATTCTCCGAAGGGTCTATTTTTTTCCGATTTTGAAAACGATAACATCTGGTATGTACCGGGTGAGGGAAAAAACGAGATTCCGATTGTTGAAAGTATTATCCCACCAGGGCTTGTGACTATTGCCTACAATGATCTCAATGATACGATTTACGCTTTAAACTGGCAAGGTGGCTGGCCATTCGGAGGGGAGGATTCGGTATATGAAATCGGTTCCAACGGGATAGCAACGCAGGTCATCAAAGGGAGTTTTGCTTCCATCGCAATGAGCAAAGGCGGCAGTGTGTTCGGCAAAGCGCTCTATGTCAGTGAGTCAAGCACCGGTAAAATTCTGAAATTAGAAAATGGGATTACTTCCAATGTGGTTTCCGGTCTCCCAAGTCCCGGAGCAATGGCATTTGATCCAGTATCAGGCAATCTGATGGTGATATGTGATGGAGGCAAATCGGTCGTATGGATCGGCACAAATTTAATGCCTCCGGCTGCCGGGGAACCGGGTACTGTCGGAAAATATTTTGTTCCAGCCGAGCAGGATTTCCTGGAAATCGGCAATAATACGATAAATGGAGAGCAAGTAAGGCTGGCACTTTCGGATATCAAACCTGCCAGTTACTATGCGGTCGGCAAAACGGCATTAACCGGTGATTTTGAAATAACAGCAAGCATTAGCTTGTCTGCGAAAACGCTTCAGCAGGGACAGAATAGAAGAGCATACGTTTTAATCAAGTCTGATGTCGCAGATCAGATAGAAAAACAGATGGCATACATCGGAATATACCAGAACACTGTTGGAAACTCATCGACGGGAGGACAATATTATGCACAGACCGACACGAGGATTAATGGTTCGTGGGGAAGATACAACAACAAAATATTGTCAGGCGAACCGTCCTGCATTTTTAAAATTCAAAGGGCTGGCAGTGTTATAACAACTTACTACAATCTTGAAAACAAAGAGTGGATAAAGCTCAGCACCAAAAACGATGGGTTTACTGATCGTGTACGATTATATTTTGTTCTTGATACCAGTTGGGACTCTACAACCGGCGTTGCCGAAGAGGTGATTTTTAATGCGTACAGTGCATTGTCAGTCACTCCGACCAACCGGAATGTTGCAAAGGATGCCGGGACAACCACATTCAGTGTTTCCAACACCGGAACCGGAATCATGACGTGGAACGCATCGGTTATATCCGGCGGTTGGCTTTCGATCACATCGGGGGCTAGCGGGACGGATACTGGAACTATCACCTGTGCGTTTGACGCTAATACCGGCACATCAGCGCGTACGGGTACAATCAGGGTGACAGCAGCGACTGGCAGTCCGGTGGATGTGACGGTGACACAGGCGCTAACACCAACTCCAACACCAACTCCAACACCAACTCCAACTCCAACACCAACACCAACACCAACACCAACACCAACTCCGGTTCCCGTGCTGTCGGTAATGCCAACCAATCAAGCTGTGGCAAAAGATGCTGGTACGACTACGTTTAGCATATCCAACACCGGAACAGGAACAATGCCGTGGACAGCCGCAGTGACAACAGGCGGCAATTGGCTAACGATCACATCAGGGGCCAGCGGAACCAATTCAGGCACGATCAATTGCAGTTTTACAGCGAACACCAGTACCTCAGCCAGAACTGCTACCATCCTGATAACAGCAACCGGTGCAGCCGGCAGTCCTAAAGATGTAACGGTGACACAGACAGGGCCGCCAAATTTGACAATATCGGGCGGCATAAAAACTTCTTCGGGTATAGTCTCAGGGGTTTCCATCATCTTTAGCAACGGTGGAGGAACGCCAACAACCGATAGCAGCGGTAATTACAGCGTAACCGTTCCCTACAACTATAGTGGAACTGCAACGCCTTCCAAAACCGGATATACCTTCGATCCGGCTTCCAAGACATACTCCAATGTTACCACCGATAAATCCGATGAGAATTACGCCGGTGCTCCACTTACAAATCCCGTAATTGGCTCAAATTCAATCGACGCGATTGATGTGGTCAAGATTACAGATATGTCGGGTTCACTTCCTGATAGCGGTGGCGCTGTCACTGTCAGGGCATGGGATAAAGACGGAAAGCAGCTCACAGCAGCCGGGCATGCCTTGCCATTATCCATTATCAATCATGGAACATCCAGTATTACGGGTAGGGATATCGAAGACAGGTTCCCTGATGGCACTCCTGCAGCCTATATCTTTTCAGTCGAATCACCGAAAATGTTTATCTCTAATGTCAATAATAGCATTGATGGAGCTGTTAAGGTGCCTATCATTTATTCAAACGGGCTAAGCAACTTCGTATCAAACTCCATCGGTTCCAGAAACACCCTTAAAGTGACGGATATGTCTGGTACCATTGCCAGCGGTGGCATAACGATTACTGTTACGGCCTGGGATACATCCGGTAAGGCCATTCCGGAATCAACATCTGCGGTACCTTTAAAACTCAACAATCATGGCACAACCACCATTTTAGGGGCAACCCTTCCGGCCCGTTTTCCGTCGGGTACGCCGATGACTTATGAGTTTACAATAGCCTCACCGAAACTAATTGTTTCCAATGTAAAAAACAGCAGTGATGGAACTTTGAACATTCCAACGGTTTACACTGTTGGGGTCAGCAATTTTGTATCAAACAGCATCGGTTCCCGAAATACCATTTATATTTCAGATTTTTCGGGCATACTGGATGTTGGCGGAGCTGCCATCAGCGTCAGGGCATGGGATGTTTCAGGAATGGAAATTCCCGAGTCTGAATCTGTCAGTTCTTATAAAATTTTCAGCTATGAGACGGTAAAGATCACCGGCGCAGAGCTGGGCAGTCGGTTCTCTTCCGGTTCACCCATGACTTATGAGTTTATCGTAGATTCATCAAATGTCGTGATCACTAATGTCAAGAGTAGCACGGATGGTAGCATCAATATTCCAACGGTTTACACAAGTGGGATAACCAACTATACGACCAACTATGTCAGTGATCTGAATACCATTCAAATCACGGATATGTCCGGAAGCATTCCGGCAGGTGGGGCAAGTATGACCATCAGGGCCAGGGATGGGAGCGGAAATTTGGTTCCCGAATCCGGAAGCGCCACAGCACTGAAACTCAATAATCACGGCACAACTACCATCGAAGGGAGTGACCTTAAGAATCGTTTCCTTGGTGGTACTCCTGTCACATACGAATTTTCCATCGGTTCAACAAGCGTGGTCGTCACTAATCTCACGAAAAGTACAGATGGTACGATCAATATACCGGCTGTATTCACCATTGGACCTTATGGGGGGATATAATCATCCGTTTGTTTGAATAGAAAATATTATGGATGGTAACTGGAGTGGAGGTTAAACATGAGAAATCTGTTTAACCTCCACTTCTCGAATTTCGATATCTGGCCTGTAATCTTGCCAGTCTGGGTGCATGGATGGATGTCAAGTTTAAGGTCTGATGATGACGGTAAAGATATCCAGCAGTTGAAGCAACTGATTCAGGCGGTCAAACTGGCCAAAACCCCGAATGATGTATTGAACGTTTTGGATAAAAAACCGAATTTCTTCTGCGGAATTGCCGGTTAATGCGGCATCAATCCAAGGGACTGCGAACCGCCAGCCCGCCTTTATTCAGAACATGGGTGTAAATCATTGTCGTTGTTACGTCTTTATGCCCCAGTAACTCCTGAACCGTCCGAATGTCGTATCCGCTTTCAAGCAGATGAGTTGCAAAACTGTGGCGGAAGGTATGACAACTTACCATTTTGCTGATTTCGGCTTTCTGTGCCGCAGATTTCACCGCACGCTGCAAGCCGCATTCGTCCAGATGATGTCGCCGGATAATGCCGGTGCGCGGGTCTTTCGATAATTTGTGAGACGGAAACACATACTGCCAATACCATTCCCTATTTGCATTCGGATATTTCTTTTCAAGTGCAAACGGAAGATACACTTCTCCATAACCTTCGGATAAGTCTTTGTCATGCAGTGCTTTTGAATATTGCAACTGCTGTCTGATCGATATTTTCAGACTCTCTGGGAAAACAGTAACCCGATCCTTTCCGCCTTTTCCGTCGCGAACAACAATGATGTTCTGCTCATAATCAATGTCTTTGACACGCAGGCGCAGGCATTCCATGAGGCGTATTCCGGTACCGAACAGCAGTTTTGCCATAAGCAGATGCGTACTCGGAGGAATCTCTCCGATCAACCGCATTGCCTCGTCTTTTGTCATAACCGTAGGAAGGTGCCTGGGGCTTTTTGCCCGAACAGAATCAATAGGAATTGTAAGGTCTTGATGCAGTACATGCTTGTAAAGAAAGAG
>Ga0194044_10000722_pt1 | contig 16432 bp, 20 predicted proteins | sample JunL4417m_MetaG_FD_155460 | JGI IMG/M metagenome (GOLD analysis project Ga0194044, IMG submission 155460) | Anoxic zone freshwater microbial communities from boreal shield lake in IISD Experimental Lakes Area, Ontario, Canada - Jun2016-L442-17m | ecosystem: Environmental > Aquatic > Freshwater...
GAGTGGCGGACAGCCCGGGGGATTATGCGGTCTGGGCCGACTGTCTATTCCTACAGAGGATTCAGACGGATCAACTCGCCGGGAAAGTTCCGGGCCTGAAATTCAACGTGACAAGGGAGGCGGTGGCCGCAGCAAAGATTGGTATCAGCCAGATGGATTGGGCTGCCGCCGACACGGGAACGGTAATGCAGGAATCCTCGGACGCCGCTCAACGCCTGGCGTCAAGCCTTCCCGAAATCCATGTCGTCATCATTGCTAGCGACAGGATTTTGCCCGATCTTACTTCTTTATTTGCAAAAGTGAATGTCAGGGAAGTACCTTACATTGCTTTTATTACCGGATCCCGCAGCGCCGCCGATATCGAGAAAGTATTGACCATCGACGTCCATGTTTGCAAAAGATTGGTAATTGTTATTGTTGACAGACTGAACGGAAGTCTCCAAGGGTAAGCAATTCCCTCAAAAAATCAATGCAGCGTGGAATGATGACGCCTTTTAAAAAGCCTGAAGCAGACAGATGATTGGAGAGTCTTGCTGTAGGAGGTAGTCTCTGAGCATAATCTGCACAAAACATTTTACGGAGAGAAGCATAAAATATCCATTGAACACTTTAGATCTATCTAAAAGTATCTTCAAGTAAGTATGCATCATATCGGATGAACCACCGTTGATCTCCTTTTACGGCCTTGTCGGAGGCGCTCAAAAAGGCTGGCAGTCGGTTACCGTTCTTCTCTTGTATGCCAGATACGCAGCACATAGATCATGGATTCCCGGATTTCGTAGCGCATCTCGTAATGGTTCACAAAGAGACGTCGAACCTCATGCGGTTCGAACTCTTCTAATTTTTCTCCGATGCGTGGATACTCCTTGAGACGGGCCGGTGCAGCAGTCAGTGATTGCACAACGCGGGCGGCGGCCTGCTTGTTCACCAGCGCCAGAAAATCGTAAAGCCGCACCAGATCGGAAAGTGCCTTGCTGGTCCATTTCAGTTGCATCATTGCGGCAACGGCAGCGGGGCTTTGGTGCTAAGACTATCTGCCCACTCTTGTACAGCCTGGTGGTCAATGGCACGGCCAGTATCGACATCGGCCATCGCTTCTATTGTCAGTCGCTGACGCTCCTCTTCATGGTCTATCCATGCGGATAATGCCTGCTTGATGATCCATGCACGGGAGCGCTCCAGGCGGGTGGCCAACTGGTCGACCTTCTCGGCCAAGGGCAATGGTATGTGTGCAGTCAGCACTTTGGTAGTCATGGGTATCTCCTATTTATTAATCGTAATTAATCATAGCGATTAATAATGATTAAGTCAAGAAGTTCATGTCATGTCATAAATGTGGGGTGTGACACCGATAAATAATTATTTCCGTTTGAAATGATGTAGAATAGTGAAAATTTCCGGATGCTTTATTTCAGGAAGAAGACTTCAAAAAGCACCGCATCCCGGACCCTAATGCTTTTCGCCAGTTCAGTGTCTTTCCTTCCATCTATGATCATCATCTTACTTTGCCTCTTTCCCAAGATAGACCTAAAGCAATATCATGAAAATGTCAAAAGAAAGCTTTCCAAAATTGTCAGCTACTGGGCATAATGTTATTTCTTCTCGCATTCCTACGCCTTCGGCGATGAAGAGGATGTCGGGGATCTGGTAAAACATGAAAATATGCGCTATCAAGGCACTTGGCTATAGATATGGGGCTTGTTGCCAATTTTCGCACGAATCCTTGCGGTCACCCATAATGCTCCTTTTGATACGTGGTAATGTCTTTCCTCATCTTTCGTAACCTTTGTTCAGGGGTCAAGCCCTTAAATTCTTCCGAGTACCTGTTATCATCTTCATCGTCTAGTCTAGGAAGGGGTCCAAAATGTAAGACAATATCCCTCGGCAACTCACCATAGATTTCCAACCACATTTTTTGTCAGCCGATGTAAGTTCAAGCTAGTTGCATGGCCATGCTTGACTTTATGTCGCGATGTGATATAATGAAGACATCACATCGCAAGATTTTTATATTATGAGCCTTCTGGAGGATCAAAAATGCCCCTGGTCAAAGTTAAAAAAAATTTCCAAGTCATCATTCCGCAGGAAATCCGAAAGGATATTAATATCGCCGAAGGTGACACCTTGGAAATGAGGGTTTATCAGGGCAAGTTGGAAATATGGCCGGTTATTATTAATATACAGCCGAAAGAAGGCTTGCCAAAAGGTGACGAGAGCCAAAACAAGTTATTTGAGAAGGATCTGTAATTATAAGAGAGAATATATGAATAAAAAAGTAATTGGAATTGTAAACCAAAAGGGTGGCACCGGCAAATCAACCACTGCGGTTAGCTTGGCTGTCGGCCTAGCTCTGAGAAATAAAAAAGTATTGTTGATCGACATGGACCCGCAGGCCCATTCAACCCGAGGTTTAGGCTTTGATCCATTAGAGCTTACAGGATCAATCAGCGATGTTTTGGTCCGCGGGAAACCAATTAAAGACGTAATGATGCAATATCAACGGGATGGAGTCCAATATACCCTGTTCTTGGTGCCCTCGCAGATAGGCCTTGAAACAGATGAAAGCTTTTTAACCCCCCAGGTTTTTAAAGAATCATACTTAAAGAAGGCTATCGAGAAAATAGAAGAGGAATTTGACCACATTGTCATTGATTCCCGTCCTACCCTTCAAACTCTAACCATCAACACCATTCTTGCTTCCACATTTTTAATCGTGCCCTGTGAAGTTGGGAAATACGCCCTAGAGGGATTTTCTGACCTGATGAATTCGGTGGAAAAAGTTAAAAATGGGAAGCTTAATAAGACGGATTTTATCCGCATTCTTTTGACAAAATACGACACCAGGAATTCAACAAGCATTAATTGGGTGATGGAACAGCTAGATCCGATTAAAGAGTTGGTTTTTAACACCTATATCAGGAGAAATGAAACCATCAATCAAGCGCAGATGGTCAACGAGCCCATTTATTTCTTTGATTCTAAATGTGCCGTAGCTGTAGATTATAACAAATTAATTGATGAGTTTTTAAGCCTATGACAACCACAAAAGATAAAAAAGCGAAATTAGCCGGGTCAACCACCAGGCTAAAACAAGGCCTCATTAAAGTTAATGGCGAATCTCAACCACAACAAAACCACCCGGCGAGTGCAAACAATCAATACCGGGATCGTGGTTATTATGAAATCGGAATCGATGACGTGCAGACCGATCCTAATCAGCCAAGGAAATTTTTTAATCCTGAAGCCCTGGAAGACCTGGCCAACTCTATTAGACAGAAAGGAGTTATCCAACCGGTGATTATTCGCCGTGATCCGGACGGTAAGTTTTTTTTAGTCGCTGGTGAAAGACGGTGGAGAGCCTCAAAAATGGTAGGTTTAACACAATTACCCGCCATTTTAAGAACTGATGAAAATGCCCTTGAAATATCCCTTATCGAAAATTTGCAGCGAGAAAACCTTAATCCAATTGACGAAGCTGAGGGTTTAGAAAGAATGTGCGTAGAATATCATTACACACAGCAAAAGCTTGCCTTGGTCATTGGTAAATCACAACCAACCATCAACGAAATTTTGATTTTAAACCGACTGCCAAAGGAAATAAAAGAACAATGCCGAAAAACGGATATGTTCCCAAGAAGACTATTGGCAGAAATTGCCAGGCAAGGGGCTGCGAATGATCCGGCCCCTAAGTTGGCCCTGTTTAAACAGGTTCAAGAGAATGATTTGAAATCTGATACCATTAGAGAGATGACCAGGAAAAAGAGGGAAAAGACGATCCGGAGCCAGGGCGAGATTGTGGCCGGTAAAGTAGTCGCCTTATCGTTTTTACTGGAAAAGATTAACATTGACCAGCTGGACACAGAAAGTAAAAGTCATGTCCTTTTTGAGCTACAGAAGCTAAAAAATCTTATAGATGGCTTGTTGGGGTAAATTATTGGCGCGCCAATAATTTTAAACCTTCCACACTTTTTCCTTTCAAAGCTATCACCAGACAGGCGAAATTTAGAGAAGTGGATATCGGCGCGTCAAGTACCAGAAGGGATTTATTTATGCGAATATTAAGAGTATTTTACTTAATAAATAATGTATTAAGTAACGTTTCATCTAACTAACTAAGCATTAAGAAAGAGAATTCTCTTTTTGCCTTACTTGCGAGAAACCCCTAAATAAGCCAACGATCTTTAGTCGCGGGTGGATGTCTTCATATTGATGCCGACTCGAAAGTTATCAACAGGTGAGATAAATATTGATCACAACTACCGTAGTCTTAAGTACCACACACCGTAGTCTTAAGTACCGAGACACCGTAGTAATAAGTACTCCGTACCGTAGTAATAAGTACCAAAACAGCTTTATCTGTGCGAATATTCAAGCGTATTCCTTCGATAAAGAACGTTAAAAAAAAGCTTTTAAATAACGTTAAAAAGGGTAACGTTTTAAGAAATGCAGGAAAAATCACAAAGACCACCGCTAGATCAATATGAACTTTCTTTGGCAGAATTTCCCATCTTTAATTTATCCAATAAGCAGGTAGGTAAAGACATCAAATCAATTATCTATCGAGATACCATAATGGGTAAAGATGGGATGGTAATATCCAGGGAATGGCTGGTAACGCCAACCAAAGAATATGATTTTGGTACAATCAGTACGATGGATACCTTTTTTACTTTGTTCCAAATTTGGAAGGAGCAAGGTTTTGCCAGCAATGAAATACATTACGGATCCATCAGGAATATTTTAAAAAGAAGAAATTTAGAGGATGTAAGAGAAAATTATGACCGGATAATTCGAGATTTAAACTGTCTCACTGGCTTGATGATTACAGCAAGCAACGCTTTTTATGATAGCATAGCAGGTAGATACGTCACAGAAAGTTTCCATATAATTGATAATCTTTTTTTCTATGAGGATGAATCAAGGTTTAAACGTAAAAATCCTCGCCAAGAAAAATTACCTTTTGCAAAAGTGAAAGTAAATGACACGCTTTGCCGCAGTGTTAAAGCAAATCTGCTTTTATTAGATCATGATCAAATATTTTGGAATAGCTTGACCGGAGTTGAGAAGCGCCTTTATCTATATTTATCAAAAGTACTAAAAACGAAGGCTATATACAAAAGAGAAGTTTTAGAGCTTGCAAGTCAAATTCCGATCCAGGCCAAGGAAGCAAAAAAGAGGAAACAAACATTAAAAGACGGATGTAATGGACTTATTAAAAAAGGATTTAAATTATTGTCCAAGGTGGAATTTGTAAAAGCGGCTGACGGTGTAACGGATATGATTGTTTTTATCCGAAATGGTACACCCTGGAAGGGACAAATAGAAAAGAAGGGTGTCAGGAAGAAAGAGCAAATTAACATTGAATGTTTGATTGAAGACATTTTAGATGTTTGTGGGGATGAAAAGAGCAAACCGTTCTATGTAAAAGTCGCACGTTTGCTGGATGAAAGAACAATCTACAGGACCATATCAGAAGTGAAAGCGGCTAAGAATGAAGGTGAAATTAAAAAAAGTCCAGGTCAGCTTTTTACTTTCTTGATTAAAAAATACGCTGAGGAAGACGGTATTGAATTATAAAGATGATCTGGGAGAAGGCAAATCCTGGAAGACAATTTCACAGGTGCCGTCCACTCGACCGGAATGACCGGCGGAAGGGGAAAGGGATAACTCGTTCTCAACCCTGTCAATGATCCTGATAACTGTATTTGTTGCTGCCGTCTGATTCTCGAGGGCTATAAATTGGTCAACTTGGTCTAGGTTTTTCCTGGGCGCCTGCAGCGCACTCAATTTTGACTTTCGCAATCCTGGCCTCCCACTTGGTCCTTACCGCGGCATGGGGGGACCGTTTCCCCGTTTTCTACTTCCTACATGTCCATCTTAATTTTTTCTATTTGCCACTCGTTCGCGTCCAGATAATCTTTAATCGCATGACCGACGAAAAATGATTTTGATCGGTTTGTTTCTATTGAAGGTTTTTAATGCGGCTTTCACTGAAACACCTCTTAAGTTCTTTTGCAATATATTGTATCACCGCAGACAACCCATTTTTCAGCTGTGTTGCTCTCAGAGATCTTTTAAGATGATCTATTGATTTTTTTATGATACGCTCGAAATAAACATAATAATATTTCGAGGAGGTGCACGTTTTGGACGAAAAACTATTCTTTTCCTTTAATGCCTGGCGTTTGGGGCGTTTCCAGGTGCCTCCGGAAACTGTTCGGCGGGATATTCACGATCGGGGCATGAAGTATCTGCGGGAGCCGGAGATACTTATTCTGTCGGGATTGCGGCAAACGGGGAAGAGTACCCTACTGTTTCAGATGATTGCTGACCTTCTTGCCGGTGATCGTGTTCCTCCGGAGCGGATCTTTTATTTCACGTTTGACGACTTCTCACTACGTCAGGAACTCTCTGCCTCCCATGCCGCATTCCTGACCATTATGGATCGCCTACTTGGCGGACCGGTCGCCGATCAGCCCAAGCTTTACGTATTCATCGACGAGGTCCAAAAACTCCCCGGATTCGTGGAATATATCAAAGCACTCTATGATCTAAGGCTACCGGTCAAATGGATTTTAACCGGTTCCGCTGCATTGGAACTCAAGGCGCAAGTGCGCGAGAGCCTTGCTGGAAGGGTAATACATCTTACCATTTCACCTTTTTCGGAAGAAGAGATTTTACGGGGGTACGGTTTGCCCACTCCGGATAAAACCGGCCTCTGGAGGCGGTTCTTCTCCGGTAACGATCCAGATCTACTGGAGCTGAAAAAAATCCAGGCCAGTTTACTTCCCCATCGGGCTGTAATAGACCGTTTCGCCGAGGAGGCGATCCTCTTCGGCTCATTGCCGGCGGTAGCCCTCGCCCGGGATCGGGAGCGCAAACAGACTCTTCTTGCAAATTATCGTAACACCTATCTCGATCAGGATGTCCGTTCACTGGTCAGGGAGGACAAACTCTGGGTCTATCAGCGGGTGATGGAACTTTTAGCGGGACGGGTGGGTGACTTGCTCAACTTTTCTACTATTGCTGCTCAGCTTGAAGTTACCGTGGATACGGTCAAGCGCTATGTCATGCTCTTGGAAAAAACCTTTCTTCTGCGCATTTTGACGACCTGTTCACGAAATATCCGCAATGGTGTTCTAAAAACGCCCAAGACTTACTTTACCGATCTCGGCATCCGTAACGTCCTCGTTGGGTTAACTTCCCTTGCCCAGATGGAACGACTGAATCATTTCGGCGTAACCTTGGAAAATGCCGTTGTGAACCGGATAAGCCATCGAGCGGTATTTGCTGATGAGTCAGTGCACCTGCATTATTGGCGAACAAAGGCGAAAGAAGAAGTAGATCTGGTCATCGCCACCCCCGATCGCTTGCTGCCCATCGAAATCAAAAGCGATAAAAGGATTCAAGCACGTCATCTCCGTGGATTGCGACGGTTTCTGGATAAAGAAAAGGAACGTACTGGTATTCTAGTGGGGAGATTCGATGATGTGGACCTCATCGAGGAAGCAGGAACGAGGATATATCTGTTGCCATTCTGGATGCTGTGAAGGAAGATTACGGTAGCGAGGCTGATCAATAAATAATTGTTCCTGCCGGACATCCTTACCAGCGGAGCGGACATACCCGAGCATCATACAAATAAGTAATGCCAGAACAAAAGTAAGGAGAACGAGCGATATGGACGATCTGGTCATGGTAGAAGAAAACGAAAAAGTACCCATGGAAACAATTCTCAATATGCAGCATTTTGATTACTCTCTGATTGAGGAGCATGACAGGGACTTCCTGATAGGGAAAGAGGTGTCCATCAAACAACGGACATCCCAGACGATTATTGAGAATGGGCGGGACTTGCTCGAAGCTAAAGCCCGCGTAGGCCACGACAATTTCCTTGTGTGGCTTGCTGGCTGCTTTCCCTGGAGTCAGAGAACCGCTTACAACATGATGCAGGTCGCCGAAAACATCAAAGTTGCAACGGTTGCAACTTTGGAAAATATCCAACTGAAAGCACTGTATCTGCTCGCCGCCCCTTCCACCCCCGAATCCGCCAGAGAAGAAGCGATCTCCCGTGCCGAGGACGGCGAAAAGCTGACCCACGCCCAGGTGAAGGAGTTGGTGGATGCAAAAAAGGCGATCGCAGGCCTGGAAAATAAAATCAGCTCTCTTGAATCTCAGCTCCCCTCCGAAGCCGTCCTTTCGCAGATCGAAAAGCTCAAAGCCGATCTGGAAGCCGCGCTTACAAAACCCACAAAATTAATCATTGAGCAAGAGCAGGCGCTCGCCGAAACGAACGAAGTCAACCGTAGGCTTCAGGACCAAATAGAAACTCTCGAACAAACGCTGTCAGCAGCTGAAAATAAGCCCGCCGAAGTGAAAATTGTCGAGAAGGTAGTCGAAAAAATACCTGGCGATTACGAAAGTCTGAAAGAGCAGCGAGACGCCCTCAATGTGGAGATTGTTACTCTACAAAAGAAAATTAAGTCCATCACAAAAACCCACAATGACGAAGTTGATTTCAAGGTCAACGCCAAAGTCAACGAGCTGCGGGGGACAATAGCGGAGCGGGAGCACCACCTGGAGGAAGTTAAGGGCGAAATTGCAAAATTGTACCTCGTCAGAAAGCAGCTTGATAGTGACGTTGGCGACATCGCCGCATCTCAAGATACGTGCAAGATCGTCAGGCAACGCTTGATAGAAATCGCAATTGCCCTGCACGATCTACTGGACGATCACACTATACACCCAGATTGCGAGGCCGACATCGAGGATTTGTGCGCCGAGATGGAGAAGGGGGCGGAAGATTTCAGAAGGTATCTGAATCGCAGCCATAAGGGCAAAACGACAGACGACAATATTATTGATGTAGGCAGCGAAGGGGTAGCCATTATCCCGGTCCTAGCGTAGCATCGTAATAACCAGCATGGAGAGCAAGCAAAACAGGGGGAGGTTAAGCAGCGACCCCGGGTCTTCCCTGCACATTTCTTTTCACTATCCCCTTGACCGATAGAAAACGGCCTTTGTGTTCTGTAATCAGCTCCTTAAGCTTCTGCTTCTCCATAAACCCTCCATACATTTCATTTGTAGTGGAATATATGGCACAATATCATTCAATGTCGGCATGAGAATATTCAATCGTGTGGGCCATAGACAACGATTCGCACGAAAAAGCACTTGACATATCCGCCATTCGATGTAATAATGTCCACAAATGAACATTAATATCATTTATAATAAGCATCAGAAACAGATAAAGTTGAAGAGAATCAATATATTGCTGGCATATTGTAAGCAAACAAAACATTTCATCCCTACAGGGATGTGCAACGAATCTTTTTTATTATTAGCGGGGTTACAAGAGCTGAGCCGAAAGGACCAGCCAGACACCCCTGGGATTGGCCAACCTAAACGGAGCCCTTTCGTGTCGAGGTACACGCTACTCCCCTCGCATGACCGTATGCAAGCCAGAAGTCCTTGGACGGACCGGGTTGGTATGCCCCCCCGAAGTCCGGTGCCCTGGGCCGGCATATTCTGGCAAGCACAATCGAGAACCTGTTGCGTGATCTATAAAAGGTAGAGTCCGGATCAACGATAGGCGCGCACCGGCAGGAATCAATCCCTGCCTAAAAGACGACCCTACAAGTTATACAGCGGAGCTGCTACCGCTGGCATGGTAATGCCACAAAAAAGCATGTCATCTCAACACACACACGGGCCATAACGTAATGGCTAGAGGTAAATTATGACAAATAGATGGCCTAGGTCGATTCATTCACAGGTCGAAGCTGTCTTTCACTCGATCCGCTCGATCCGGGGAAAAAAGCTGGATAACACGGCGGGAATACGTTCTTTCGGCGCCTGGACGGTATATCGGTATGAGGCCCACCGCTTTGTGAAATTCATGCAGCGAAATGGTCGGAGCACCATTCTCGACACTCGGTCCGTCCAGGACGACATGGTGGCCTATCTGGAAGAACGACTGGCCAACTATGTCGAAAAGCAGCGGTCACGTCAGACCATGGAGACTATTCTGTCAGCCCTCGGGAAATTTGAGTACGCAATAAACCACTACATCGAGATTCACCTGCCTGAGCAGCCGAGACTTGATACTGAACAACTCCGCATGGGTTTCTACACCAAAAGCAAACGGCTTTTGCCCAAATCAAGCAAGATATTCGACAACCGTGCCTATCACGACCCAATCCAGCTCATCGAGGCAATTACTGATGGGACATATCAATTGCAGGCATCACTGCAATACGAAGGCGGACTCAGAACCGAGGGGGTGGGAGCTCCCAGTATTCGGCGCCTGAAAAACCCTCTAACCGAAAAGGGACTGCGTGGCATCGTCAGTGACCCGGTTAGCGGATCACCTGTCGGCTTTGTTGCATCGGTGGAAAAGGGGGGCAAGGAAACAGCGCATTACGTTTCCGTCGAAACCTACCAACGGCTCAAAGAGTACATCGCTCGGTACGGCAAACTGGAGAGTGATTACAACGCATACGTTAAAGCAATTAACCAGGCTGCCAGGGAAACATGCCAGTATGCGCCGGGGCGCGGCAGTCATGGTCTCAAACACAGCTTTGCGCAAGAACGTTACCTTGAATGCATCAAACATGGGATGACGCACGAACGGGCTTTGCAGCAGACATCACTGGAAACCGCACATTTCAGACTGCGGGAAACGCTGGGCTATACCCGAGGATGAGAATGAGATGGAAGATCTTCTGAACCTGATAACCGGACTGACAGCGAAAGAGAGAAAAAAACTGTTTTACTGGGTAGCATCACTGCCCGAGGAGAAGATCATCGAAATCTTCCAGGACGGCGTGAAGAGGTCGTTCCAGCTCAAAGAGGAACGTCCCGACATCCCCGGCAGAACCAATAAGTATTCCGCCTTCATCATGGCAGCCCGCAAGGGCGGTTGGGACACAATAAGGGGCAAGGGATACCGGGTGGCGGAAGAAAAGCAGTACGAGGACTTTTCCTCTCTGCGTAAGGCCAGTGCGGCGACCCTGATCGCAAAAGGCAGGACACCGATATTACGCCGGAAAATTCTGGCATATTGGGGAGAAATCAAAGAGTTGAAGGCGGAAGGCATGGGGTTCAGGCCCATTGCCGACTATCTGATCACTAAGCGCAAGCTAAAGACATCGCCAGCGTATCTGGCCAGACTATGGAAGGAGGTAGAAACAAATGTTTAAATTTGAGTTCAAGGATATCTGGATCGAAGCCAGGGGCGAGATGGAACGGTATGACTACGAGGATAGTACCAATCATTATAGAAGCCATTACAATAGAAATACTGTCGTTACGGTTAATTTCTGGAATTTTGTTATTTGCAATGACCTCTATGAGCTGGCTATGGTGAAGTCAGCCCTGAACTATTTCATGCAGGCTTATTGGAAGAGGAGTACGAAGCAGGGGGCCAAAATTGAGCTGGCCACGTCACTAGAACATGGGGTTGATGACACCTTGCAAAAGCTCAATTTAATTGCAAAACAGAAGAACAATGTATACTCCCTTGAAGTCAGCCTGACCGATATCAAACATCAATTCGCACCTATATACCTTAGCGGTCAGGAGGTAATCATGCTGGATATAGCCATCTCCAAAGCGATCAACATTCTGACGCCAGAGGCGGTATACATCGATTAGGTACATCGGAAAGAGAGAGAGGGTAGGGTGAAATTTACAACCCTCTATAATGACAGCGATAAGCGCTAAATCACCCAAGAAAGCCAATTTAGTACTTCATATAATATTTACTGGGGTAACCAAAGCAAAGCCTCTGTTAATTACCGCATTATAGTAATATGTGTCCACGCTGTAGTCAAGAAGAGGATCATGGGGTACAGGGAAGGCAGAAACAAGAATCTGAGAAAGGAGGTGCAGCAATGGCGCGAAATGTAGGAAAACAAGAATGGAGAGCGGAACCCGGATTAGCTCGACAGTTTGAGGACGGAAGGAACCATCTGACCTGTTCCAAATGCCATGCATCCCTCGGAGATGCGCTGGCAGGAAAAGGGGAACAAAAATACCTGTACTGTGCCGGCATGAGGCGACAGCTTATAGCAGGATGTCGGGAGCTGACCTGTCCCCGGTGTTCTTTCGTTGTTGGAGAGGTGTACTGGCTGCCCCCGACTGTGCTAGACAGGATCAAACATCTCTTCACGCATGGTATAACTGCGAGAACCCAGGTGATTACGTCAGCGGCAATTGCGTCACCGCTCGCAGGGATGCTTGTGTTTACTTTTTGCAAGAAGGCAATCACGGTAGGATTGCCTCATTATTCTTGGCACGAAATCTTCATTTTGCTCACGGCACCAATACTTGTGTTTTTGATTGCCATACTCATCCTTTCTCCATTTTGCGAAGATTGTCGCCCTGGCTGCCAGCGGTGGCGTGAAAATGCTGTAAATCTGGCGGTTTGAAAATGTACGCTCAAAAACTGGGATTGGAGTAGCCGCTGGGAGCATTTTCAGGTTCCAGCGGCTACTTGAGAAAAGGTTTTATGTCTCGATTAAATCCTTCATCCGATAGCTGTCGCCCTCGATAACCACGGTTTCGGCGTGGTGAAGGAGGCGATCCAGCAACGCAGAAGTAAGGGTAGTGTCGTTATAGAAGACTTCCGGCCAGTCTTTAAAAACCCGGTTAGTGGTGATGATAAGAGCGCCTTTTTCATAGCGGTGACTGATGATCTGAAAAAGTAAATCAGCGCCGGTTTTATCGATGGGCAGATATCCCAGCTCGTCGCAAACAATCAAGTCCGGCTTGAGATATTTACTCAGCTCTTCTTTCAGACGCCCTGCAGCTCTGGCGGCGGCCAGGTTATTAATTGCCTCAACTGCTGTGGAGAACAGAACCGAGTATCCTTTGAGGCACGCCTCATATCCGAGCGCGGTTGAGAGGTGTGTTTTTCCAAGCCCCACGCCGCCAATGAAAATCACATTGCTTTTGTCTTCGATCCATTTGAGTCTGAACAGGTTTCGCACCTGTGGTTGGTTGATTTTTTTAGGCCAGCTCCAGTTAAACTGCTCCAGGGTTTTGGTTTGGGGGAAGCGCGCCTGGTATATTCGGCGTTCGACGGCGCGATCACGGCGCTGATGGGTTTGCGCCTGAATTAGTTCGGCCAGATATTGGATATGAGTCCACTGTTTTTGAGCCGCCTGCTTTGCAAGGGATTCGTAATTTTCGCGGATAAACAAAAGTTTCAGGTAGCTGAGGTGTTGATCAAGTTCAGGGGGGGTCGTGCCTGTTCTGGTCATAGTGTTCCTCCTTCAGGATTTTTTAAAGCTTTGCTGTAAACGTCAATGTCAGGCTGTTCGATTTCAATTTCCAGGAGATCCTGCCTGCGTGTAAGAATCAATGCTCCGGGCTCAATCCTTACTCTGGCCCGCTGTTCCAGTAGATTGGCGATATACTCACATGAAAAGGCCTGCAGGACGAATGCATCCTCGATAGCCCTTGCGACTGGGTCAACGCCGTAGATTTCGCTTAGAGCGACGATTTTTATGATGTGATGACGAGGATTCATTCGGCGCTGCTCAAGCTGCTGGTAATATGCCTGGGCCTTTGGAGAAAGCATCAGAAAGCGCATAAATATTTTTTGATCCCTCGCTTTTTTACGCTGGGCGATCAGCTCTTTGGGATGATCCGGATTTTCAATATCCTGGCGGCGATCATAGCTGCGGCAATGGCGGGCGATCAGTCTTTCTTGATGATAAATACAGAGCCGGTCGGGGTAGGTTTTTAAGGTAATCTTTTGGCCGGCATACTCAGCCGGGACAGAATAGCGGTTGGTATCCAAGGTAATTCGAAACTGTTTGCAGGCCCTTACCTGGGAGATGGTTGCAACATCATAGGGAAACGCGGCAAGCTTGATCAAACTGCCGCGTTCTTCGCGGAGCATTTCTTCGGGTTTTTTTCCGGTTTCCCCATGAATACGGATGTTGGCTATGTTATCAAGCCAGTGGATGGCGGCAGGGTTTACGATCTTGAAGTCGGATATTTCAAGACCTGCCAGGAAATTTTTTTTGACATAACCAACGCCATTTTCCACCCGTCCTTTTTCGTTGCCTTTTCCTACGGCGCAGGGCGTTATGGAAAAACCGTAGTGATTGGCGAAGTCCAGATATTTGGGATTGAGAACCGGATTCTGGCCCAGTACCCGGTTAAGAACTGCGGATTTAAGGTTGTCTACCATGATTTTTTTGGGGACGCCCAGTCGGTCAAAAGCATTTTGATGGCAGGCCAGAAAATGCTCCATGGTCTGAGAGACCGTAAACTCGACGTACATCATGCGGCTGTAGCAAAGCACCATGACAAAGAAGCTGAGTTTACGGCTGGTTGATCCGACGTTCACTGAGCCGTAGGATCCCCAATCTACCTGAGCGCACTCACCCGGCGCAAAGGATAGCTTGAGAAACGGCTCCACCCTGCGGGGTCTTATCTTTCGCACGTATTCTTTTACGATGGTATAGCCGCCGTCATAGTTTTCTTCCTGGAGGCGCTGGAATATCTGAGTTGCCGAATAAGAATGTGCCTCCAGCAGCCGAATGATCTGCTCTTTGAACGGATCGAGCTTGCTGCTGCGGCTGGATGATTTTCGCTGGCAATATCGTTTTTGTTTGACTTGTTTACGCACGGTGCGCTCATCAAGACCAAGCTCTCTCGCTATCTGCGGACAGGTAAGCCCCTTGTGTTCATGGCCGATTTTAATTTGCATGAAGGTTTCATAATCAATCATGAGGTCCCTCCCGTTGCCCGCTTGAAAATGTCGCATAGGGAAAGGGGCTTGTCCATAACGGATCGTGATGAGGCTTTTTTTTCAGGGATGTCCAGGGATAGCACTTGGTACAACGGCCTTTGCCAGGCAATCAGGCCGATGCTAATCAGGTTTTGCCTGGCTCTCTCCAAGGTGATGAAGTCCATGGAAAGATGCTTCATAACCGAATCATCCGCGTAATAGCTCAGTCCCCTAGCATCGCCGACGGCGACCAAAAACAGATACAGCGCCGCTGCCGGGTGGCTGCACCGTTCGATATGATGGTCACGGATCAGGCGGTGATCAAGCCAACTGAACTGCTTGGGGACCTGACGGACCCCTTCGGGAAAGATGGGCTGTTTCGATACCATGTTGTCCTCCTTTGCTTTGGGTAGAATTATTAACTACATCTTGCCCCAATTGTAGCAAACGGCGGACGGTTATACCTATGTCATCTTGTAACGCAGACCCCGTAAAGTTGGCTATTAATCCTAACAAAACAATGTGTTGCACGTTTACGATATCTTGTAACGCACTGGAGGGCAGGTCGGATGTATCCATATTATTTTCAGCAGGTTGCTGATTTAAGGTCTCTTGTAACGCATTAATCATTTTGGGGGATTTTCTGCGCCAGTAGCCTGGGTGATCCTTTCGCCACTCTTGTACGCGTTGAACGTTTGTAGGTCCGCAAAAATAGTTTCGATTCTCTGGCTTTTCCGTCCACCGCTTTTGGCTGTCGGCTTTGCTGGCTATGCGGCATCCGGGTTTGAGACAGTATTCCTGACGTGAGGCATTGCGCGGCTTCGGCCAAAACAACTCTTTGCAATGACAGCAGCTTTTCTCTTTTATTGGATCCATTGACCTTGCGTCTCCTTGGGATCAATGGTAGAAGAAAAAGGAAGCTTTGTGAATTCTGATGAAGAAAATGGGGGGGAAGAAAACGAAGAAAATGGAAGAAGGATATTTATAAATTTATTCCCAGGGAAGAAGACTCAACTGCTTAACCAAACATTTTCAACCCGCCGAATAAAATACATTTTCCGGTTGCCGCTGCCATCGGCGAAGCCTTGTTCAGCCCGTTGTAGCAAATCTTTCATTTTCTTTTCTCCTTTTGTAAGATAGTTGATCTTTCAACACAAAACACTAAACACGCTCCCTGGCGACTATTGCGGCTTCGCAATAGTCGCCAGATTAATCTTTTCAAACTATCTCCTTTAAGGTAATGTCTCCCCGGAAGGGGTAAAGATGCCGCGTAACTTCTCCAATACGCAGCAGGAAAAAGAAATCTCCCGAAAAATACTATAAACAACCCCGCCGCAAGCAGTGGGGTATTATAATGGATTTCTGCCTTGAAGACCAGGCGGCCATAATAGCCACGGATCATTAGACCGATTTCTTCTGTGACGTTTAGGCGATAGTCCGCCAGCGTCAAGAGAATTCCCAGCGGCGCGGCGACCTTCCCCCCTATCATTGCCTGACCTCCATTTTGAATCCAATTTACACATAAACATAAATAAGGTCAAGGTTTTTTTTCACAAATGTCAAGAGTAAATAGACTTGTCCGCTTTTGTAGCACATGAGTTGTCCGCTTTTACTGTTCTTGAATGGATGGTCATTTGAGAACAGGAGGTGAGCGGCGGATGTTCGCTTTCCTCGTCAGTGGTT
>Ga0194044_10000724_pt1 | contig 16400 bp, 12 predicted proteins | sample JunL4417m_MetaG_FD_155460 | JGI IMG/M metagenome (GOLD analysis project Ga0194044, IMG submission 155460) | Anoxic zone freshwater microbial communities from boreal shield lake in IISD Experimental Lakes Area, Ontario, Canada - Jun2016-L442-17m | ecosystem: Environmental > Aquatic > Freshwater...
GGACAACACTGCTATAGGACAGGCTGCAGGAGCCTCTAATAAATTAGGATTTGACAATTCATTTCTGGGCTTTAAGGCAGACGTAGATCCTTCTACTTCGGGCATTTTTAATGCAACTTCAATTGGTGCAAATGCAACAGTGATGACCAGTAATACAATGATTTTAGGTAATAATTTAGTTCAGGTAGGCATTGGATTTTCAAGTAACCCAATTGGACCCCTAGCAACATTAGATGTTTATCGAGGAGTATCAAGTCCTTCTGTTCCATTACCCATTGGTGCACAGGTTTATAATTCTGATGTTGCGATAGGATATAGTCAAAGTGATGGTATCAACGTTATTACTGATGGAAAAAATGGAACAAATTTTGGCGGGAATTTTCATGCAACAAATGCTGCAAATAATTATGCAGGAAATTTCAAAGCTGATAATTCTGCAAATCAGAATTATGGAATACAAAGCATTGCCTATGATGCAACCAAAAATATTGGAGTATTAGGTTATGCAAATGCAAGCTCTTACAGTGGTATGTATGGTGGCTCTAGTAATTTTGGGGGGCTATTCAATGCAACATCGAATGATGTTGGTGCATGGGATTTTGGAGGTCAATTTCAGGCAAGTTCAACAGATGCCACCACCACATGTTATGGTGTTCATGCTAGAGCATTAGGCAATCCTATTTCAACCAATATTGGTGTTTACGGTCAAGCTCCACCTACTGCATTAGGTAATAATTGGGGAGGATGGTTTACAGGTCAGATAATGGTTGGGACAATTGTTTATCCATCAGATGCTTCCTTAAAGTTAAATGTTGATACCATTCCACTTGCTATAAATATAATCAAAGCATTAAAACCTCATATCTACCATTTTGATACTGCACAATACCCGTATATGAACTTATCAAGCAGCCTTCAATATGGATTACTGTCAAATGAGGTTGCGCAAGTATTACCTTCATTGGTTGTTGATGCAACTCAACCCGCACAATATGATACTGCTCATAATCAAATTTCACCCTCAAAATCATTTAAAGGGTTGCAATACATTGAAATAGTACCAATACTTATTCAGGGAATGAAAACACAGCAAAACATGATAGATACCTTGATTTCACAAAATAGTATGATGAAAACTAATATTGATTCATTATGGAATGCCTTAAATAATTGTTGCAGTAAAAATAATCCTGCTCAACAAAATATAGCACCGCCACAAAATAAGGATGGTGGCAACATTAATGGCAATGGTGGTTCGGGCAATGAAAAGAAATTGGATAATGGAAATATTCATGCTATAGAATTGAGCAATGCAAGTGGCAGTCCTATTATCTATCAGAATATCCCAAATCCTTTCTCGAACGGTGGTACGAAGATTCGATATTTTGTTCCTGACAACACAAACAGTCCTCAAATCGTGTTTTTTGATGAGTTTGGAGGGAAATTAAGTACCTTCAATATTTTAGAAACAGGAATGGGAGAATTGGATGTAACGGCAAGCAACTTGAGTTCGGGAGTTTATTCTTATTCTTTAATCATCAACGGAAAAGCAATAGACACGAAGAAAATGATTTTTCAGAAGTAGGGAAGGAGCGAATTTGAAAATTAAAGCCCGAATCTTAGCGATAGGATTCGGGCTTTTTTGTTTAATGTATTGATAATCAATATAAATATTACATTTTGAATTGTAAATAGGACTTGTGGGAGGCTAAATGGATGCTGCGGAGGGTTAAATGGATGCTGCAGAGTGTTAAATGGATGCTGCGGAGTGCTAAATGGATGCTGCGGAGGGTTAAATGGATGCTGCGGAGGGCTAAATGGATGGTGCGGAGCGCTAAATGGATGCTGCGGAGGGTTAAATGGATGCTGCGGAGGGTTAAATGGATGGTGTCGAAAAAAAATCGTCATCGACTTTTATTGATTACCAATGCATAAATAATTGCTTCGCTAGTGGCGAAAAGGCAAAGCCTTTTCGCCGCAGCCACGTTACTTGCCAAAAGCCGTTTCGAGCAACCTGCCATCAAAACCTAGCCCCGATAGTAGCGGCAGCCCGCTGCTTTGTGTCGGTAGTGGGGATGCAGCGGCTACAGCGGATAGCGGGACGTACATGATACGAGAAGTGAACATAGGCTCCTTAAAAGAATTAGGAATTAAAAATTAGGAGTTAGGAGGGGGAGGCAGGAATATTTTAATTTTTTCTATTTTCGCAGCATTATAAACCAGGGGTGCCTTAACAAATCGGGCTGAGATCATACCCATAGAACCTGATCCGGGTAATGCCGGCGTAGGAAGTGGCAAATTCATTGCCGATCTTAAGCTCCCCATAAATTATTTGTGCTATGATACGAAAATATCTGGTTCTATTGGTCATGTTTGGCATGCCATTTTTGGGGTTCGGTCAGTTTACCCTCTCTGGAAGGATTACTGATAAGGAAAGCAAACATCCGCTGCCGGGCACTACGTTGGTGTTGCTGAAGACTTTTATGGGGGCTACATCCGATTTTGATGGGAATTATGGCATTCAGAATCTTGGTGCCGGCGACTATGAAGTCAAGGTTTCGAGGATAGGGTATAAGGAAATGTTGATGAAAATAAACCTTGCTACCAGCATGACCAAGGATTTTGAAATGGAAAGGAGTGCCGTAATGGAGGATGAGTTTACGGTGATAGCCACCCGAGCAAATGACAAGTCGGGAATGGCGGTGACGAACCTAAGCAAAAGCGACATAGAAAGGGATGATGTGGGCCAGGATATTCCTTACCTGCTGAAGCTTACTCCTTCTGTTGTGGAAACTTCTGATGCCGGAACGGGGATTGGCTATACCTACCTACGGATAAGGGGAAGCGACGCCACGAGAATCAATGTTACCATTAATGGAATTCCTGTAAATGATGCGGAAGACCATAGTGCCTATTGGGTGGATATGCCAGATGTGATTTCTTCTGTGGACAACATTCAGATTCAACGTGGTGTGGGCACCTCTACCAATGGTGCCGGTGCTTTTGGAGCTACCATCAACATGCAGACTACGGCTTTGGATACTTTGGCTCATGCACAGCAAAGCACTACCTATGGTTCGTTTGACACTTGGAGAAATACGCTTACATTCGGAACCGGATTGATAAATGAACGATGGAATTTTGAAGGGCGTCTGTCGGATATTTCTTCCAATGGATATATCGATCGTGGAACTTCAAAGCTCCAGTCGTTCTTTGCATCTGGAGGTTATTATGGAAAGAAAAGCGTTTTGAAGTTTAATGTTTCATCGGGTTATGAAAAGACCTACCAGGCTTGGAATGGGGTGCCACAGGATAGCCTAGCTACCCATCGAACCTATAATGTTTACTCCTATCAGAATGAAACCGATAATTATTGGATGGATAATTACCAGTTGCTTTATTCTACCCAAATAAACACTCATTGGAACATCAATGCGGCCTTGCATTATACTCATGGTTATGGATATTATGAGCAATATGTCAACGCACAAGATCCTTATGACCCTGCAAATCCCAGTGCCGATGCTGGAAACTTCAGCGCTTATGGATTGAATGATGTCATCATCGGAACGGATACCATTACCGGCACCAATCTGATCAGGCAACTGTGGCTGAACAATAAGTTTTATGGAACAACTTTTTCCATCAATTATAACAGCAACAAGAAGTTTCATTTTACCTTGGGCGGTGCTGCCAATCGCTATAATGGAGACCATTATACCCAAATAGTTTGGGCACAATATGCCAGCAACAGCGACAATCAGACAAAGTATGATTATAACAATGCAGTAAAGAAGGATGCCAACATTTATGCAAAGATGAATTATGAATTGTCAAAGAAATTAAATCTTTTTGGTGATGTTCAATATCGAACTCTTGATTATACTTTTCTTGGTTATGACATGAATTCAATGCCACTGCCACAAACCATTAGTCTTAACTTTTTTAATCCAAAGGCCGGACTTAATTATGACTTCAGCAATGACAAAAGAATCTATGCATCCTATAGTGTTGGCAATAGAGAACCGGTAAGAGAGGATTTCATTCAGTCGACACCTCAAAGCAGACCTAAACCAGAGCATCTGGACGATATTGAAATCGGATATAAACAGCAAACCAAGTGGTTCTCATTTGGGGTGAACATCTACTATATGAATTATATGGACCAATTGGTTCTTACCGGTAAAATAGATGATGTAGGTGATTACATTCATCAGAATATAAACAAAAGTTATCGCCAAGGAATTGAGTTGGAAGCAAGCATAAAGGTTAGCAAGGATCTTGATATTGCAATGAATGCAACCTTCAGTAAAAACAAAATAATAGACTATGTTGAATATGTGGATAATTACGACAGCACATCACAAAGGATAAACAATTATTCATCAACGGACATAGCCTTCTCTCCTAATTTGACTGGTAGTGGAATGATTTCTTGGCATCCTTTAAAAAACTTGGAGGTTAGTTTAATCGACAAATATGTAGGCAAGCAATATCTTGACAATTCCTCCAATGAAAACCGAATTATCAAAGCCTATAACATCAATGATTTTAAATTGAGATACTCCTTTAAGCTAAGTCCCTTAAAGGAGGTTGGTATAAGTTTTATCGTCAATAACTTGTTGAATGTGTATTTCGAATCGAATGGTTGGACCTATACATACGTCTCTGCTGGTGCTGTAGCCACCCATAATAATTATTATCCACAGGCTACGAGGAATTATTTAGGTTCTATCACTCTTAAATTTTAATAATCTGCCGTAATTTCTTCAAACTTGAATGCACAAATACCATGTCAACATTAAAAGTGTGTTAAATTTGTATTGAAAGTAATTGTCATTTCCAATCTTTATCGTAATATTGCAATCTTAAAATAAAGATATGGGCGCTACAAAGACAGAACATTTTACCGATAAACAAAACGAAATAGCCACTTTGGCAAAGGCCTTGGGGCATCCTGCACGGATAGCCATCATGGAATACCTCATGAAAGTGGATAGCTGCATTTGCGGTGATATCGTTGATAAGCTTCCCTTGGCACAGCCCACCATTTCACAGCACTTGAAGGAACTCAAGAATGCTGGACTGATAAAAGGCACCATTGAAGGAAACACCATTTGCTATTGCATTGATGAGAAGGCATTGAAGAAATTACAGACCTATTTTGATAAGGTTTCTGATAAGTTGATCAAGAATAAAAATAATTGCTGTTAAATATTAATCTAAATAAAAATGGAAAACGAAGAAAAAATTAAAGAGATGGTAAGGCAAAAGTATAGCGAAATTGCTTTGCAGGACAAGGGATTGAATCAATCATCCTGTTGTGGTTCCGGTAGTTGTTCTACAGAGGTTTATAACATCATGAGTGATGATTACACAGAGTTGCAAGGGTATGATCCGAATGCCGATTTGGGATTGGGTTGTGGACTTCCTACACAATTTGCCAAGATAGCGAAGGGAAATATTGTCGTAGATTTAGGCAGTGGAGCTGGCAATGATTGTTTTATTGCTAGAGCAGAAACAGGAGAAACAGGTAAGGTAATAGGTATAGATTTCACTCCTGCCATGATTGAAAAGGCAAGAGAAAATGCCGACAAGTTGGGATATAACAATGTCGAATTCAGGTTGGGGGATATAGAAAAGATGCCCATGACATCAAATATGGCGGATGTGGTGGTAAGCAATTGTGTTTTGAATCTGGTTCCGAACAAACAGGCCGTTTTTCAAGAACTATTTCGGGTATTGAAACCGGGTGGACATTTCAGTATTTCAGATATTGTCTTGACTGGAAGATTGCCAGAGAAGATACAGTCGGCAGCCGAAATGTATGCAGGATGTGTGGCAAGCGCCATCGATAAAAATGACTATTTGGGATACATTCAATCAACGGGATTTGTAGGCATTACCCTTCAAAAGGAAAAGCCGATCATTGTGCCGGATGATATCCTGAAAGATTATTTGAATGAAGAGGAAATTAGAATTTATAAGAGTAATCCAACAGTCATATTCAGCATTACCGTTTATGCTGAAAAACCTGCCAATTGTTGTTCTCCAGAAAGTGGTTGTTGCTAAATGAAAGATATGTCTGCAACAAATTGTGCCCCAGCGGCCAATAGGAAATCATTGAAATTCTTGGACAGATTTTTAACGCTTTGGATATTTTTGGCCATGGCGGTAGGAGTATTGATTGGTAACATCATTCCATCGAGCAGCGGATTCATCAATTCTTTTTCTGACGGAACCACAAACATTCCATTGGCGATTGGATTGATATTGATGATGTACCCGCCACTCGCAAAAGTGAAATATGAACAGATGGGAGAGGTATTTAAAAATGTGAAAGTGCTGATGGCATCCTTGATTCTTAATTGGATTGTAGGGCCGATATTGATGTTTTTCCTCGCCTTGCTGTTTCTTAATGGTTATCCTGAATACATGATAGGAGTTATCCTGATTGGGTTGGCAAGGTGCATAGCCATGGTGGTAGTATGGAATGATTTGGCTGATGGAAACCGCGAATATGCTGCCGGACTGATTGCATTGAACAGCATTTTCCAGGTATTGCTTTACAGCGTTTATGCCTATATATTCATCACCATATTGCCACCGTTTTTTGGATACAAAGGTTTTGCAGTCGATATCAGCATTGGGCAGATAGCGAAGAGTGTGGGCATCTATTTGGGCATCCCATTTTCGGCAGGAATCATCAGCCGCTATGCGCTCATTAAAATAAAAGGAGAGGAATGGTTTCAAACTAAATATGTTCCTTTCATTTCGCCAATCACCCTGATAGCATTGTTGTTTACCATCGTGGTGATGTTCAGTTTAAAGGGACAGTTGATTGTTCAGATTCCTTTCGATGTGCTTAGGATAGCGGTTCCATTGGTAATCTATTTCGTCATCATGTTTGTGACGAGTTTCTTCATCGGGAAGTATTTCGGTGCCGATTATTCCAAGAGCACCTCCATTGCATTTACGGCTACCGGAAACAATTTCGAGTTGGCGATAGCGGTGGCGATAGGTGTTTTCGGCATCAACAGCGGACAGGCATTTGCGGGTGTCATTGGGCCTTTGGTAGAGGTTCCGGCATTGATAGGATTGGTGAATGTGGCGTTTTGGTTCAGGAAAAAGTATTATTCAAATAAATGATCAGCAGTTATGGAAAAGATAAAAGTATTGTTCCTTTGCATACATAATTCGGCGAGGAGCCAGATGGCAGAGGCCTATCTGAAGCAGTTTGGTGGCGAAAGGTTCTTTGCCGAAAGTGCCGGACTGGAAGCGGGAAACCTTAACCCCTATGCCGTAGAAGCGATGATGGAAGACGGCATCGACATCTCGAACAACAAGACCAAAGATGTGTTCGAGTTCTTCAAGGAAGGACGGCTATACAACTATGTCATCACCGTGTGCGATGAAGGTAGTGCGGCTGCCTGCCCACTGTTTCCAGGTGTTCACGAAAAGATGAACTGGAGCTTTGAAGACCCTTCGCAGTTTGCGGGTACCTATGAAGAACGCCTGCAGAAGACCAAGGAAGTTCGCGATTTGATCAAGCAAAACATCCTGCAGTTCATCAAGCAGCACTCCTAATATAGAACCAATAGTTCTTGTCTTTATTTTTATTTTAATGCCGCTATGAGTGCACCGAAACGGATGCAATTATAGAAGCATCATTAAAAAATGAATCCTGTAAGGTGCGTTGCAGCTTCTGACAGGTTTCATTTTTTTGCAACCTTACAGGAACGCCCAGAAGCGCACCTGTCAGGATGCTTGCTCAATTTTCTGAAATAGAAGTAATATTATACCAATTTTCAGTAGGACTATATTGGAGATTAAATGTTATTTCTTTCATAATCTTTGCACCAAAAGCATTTTTGCCCCTAATCAATAACTTATATATATAACCATTTGGAATTTGATGTACGTAATATTTTTGTTTAACAACTTCATAATCCGGATCGTTTAAATAATCACCTAATGCAACTTTGCATGTAGCATTAATTTTACTTAACTCCTCTTCGGTAATGTCATTTTGTGTTTGAGTCTTTGTTTCCTTTTTTTGCTTAAATTCATTTATTATTTTTTTTTCCAATTTAGCATTGTTGATTATGTTAGCATTGTAGTTAATGTTAGCATTATTCAAACTATCCATGTATTTTTGATAATTTCTGTCAATAGCTGCTTTCATGCTATCCTTTTGTTTAGGTGTTAATACTACATCATTAGCTGGTGGATTTTTTTCAATACTATCGTTCTTAACTTTATTTGCAACTTTGTCTTCATTAACTTGACTGCAAGAATTATATATAAGCATACAAGCCAATAAAATAAATTGAAGTATAATTTTATTCATTTTGGAATATTTTTATTAATAATTTTCTTGCAAAATTTTCTTCAATTTTGTGCATCACAAGATTTACTCCTTCTTTTGATAAAACTTCCTTTCGGAATTCCTTACCCTTAATTTTATTTGTTTTAAAAGCAGGTTGCTGATTAAACAAAGGGGTAAAAGGAACTTTAAAACAATAATCATCTCCTAAATCGCCTTGTTCGGCAAAAAAGGGAATACCTGTTATTATTACAACATCAAGAATTTCTGCATCCCCTCTAATAAAAACCAAATCACCAGGAATTAAACCTGCAAATAATGGTAATGATTTCTTAGCATTCTCTATATTCTTCACTGCTTCTGAATCCTTATAGAATATTTCTATTCCATTTTCTATTTCAGCAACAGTTTTGTTAATAGGGTTAATTTTACTCCAACCTATTGAAAGTTGTTTTTTGATTAATAGAGTACACTTGTAAAATTTTTCTCGTCCATTTTCTTTATGTGAGGACATGTATGAATAGTAATTTGCCATATCAGTTGTATTATTATTAGTTAAATTTATTCTGGCAAAATTACTAAAATTTGTATTAAGAAAAAATAGGCCTAAGATTCCAGAAAATGACTCCAATATTATAGGTATGGATTCCTCCGAAAAAGCCTCCTTTTATCCGCTCCATTTTGCTAAGTGCTGGAAAATATTCTTTAAGGTTAAGGAAAATTTCTTTAAGGTTAAAGTGCTGCACTTTAACCTTAAGGATTATTTCTTTAAGCCTAATAATTATTCCATTTAGGTTAAGAAATATTCCATTAAGGTTAGGAATTATTCAAATAAAGTTAAGAATTATTCCAATAAGCCTAAAGAAAATTCCATTAAGACTAAAGAAATATTTCTGAACCTTCGGGAAGGTTTTAGCTTAAAAAGGGACTTTAATTGGCCTTTTCGGGGATTCAAAAGATGGGTTTTGAAAAGAAATTTCAATAAAAATTAGTTGGTTATAAATTAATTTTTGCTAAATTTGCCCCTTAACAACTAAATACCCCAAAAAATTATGCTACCTTATTCGATCACCATCATTCTGTACAACATTTTCCTGTCCTTCTTTGTACCGTATGTAACCATCTCGGCGAACAGAACTCGCCTTGGATTAATTGACACCCAAACTGCCCAACTCGGAACTTATTGGACAACTTGGCAAACTACCTTTGCGGCCTATTTGAATCCTGTAACTTATGGCACGGTAAATACCGGGGCCATGAATGATTTTTATGCCATCGTGTCGGAATATGTAGTGGGCATTCAGCAACAGATCAAGAATAATCCAACCGTTACGTTGACGACTTTGGATTATATCATTTTGGTCATTCACAAAAATTTGGCAGGCCGTCATCCACATCCCATTCCTGCAGAAGAATCTGGTATGGCTGTAAAAAACAACCGCCATCTGAACACCGAATTTGTGGTCTTTGATTTGGCAGCACCAACTCATGCCGCAAAACCTAAGTATGTTGAAAGAATCACTCCTTTCATTTTGTATAAAACGGCTGGTTCTCCTGCCCCTGTTGATGGTGATTTGATTGAACAAACCGATGTAACCCGAATGACTTTTGATGTGCCACATACTACGGCGCAAATAGGCATGGATGGTTATGCACAAGTTTGTTTTACCAACGATGCCGGACAAGGCATTCGGTCGGCCATCATTCCATTTGCCATTATTTAATAGCTAAAAAGGAAATCAAAAAAAAGCCGCTGCATTAATTATGCAGCGGCTTTTTTTATTGTTTATTTGATGATGTTCTTATAATTGCATCAATTTATTGAGCTATCATAAGCACATCAGTCGCATGGAACTGAACTTACTTGCTCAACTCGGTGAAGTATTTGAAGAAGTAAGGAATGGTTTCGATGCCTTTCAAATAATTGAAGATGCCATAATGCTCGTCGGGGCTATGGATATTGTCGGAATCGAGGCCAAAGCCCATCAGCACGGACTTCAAACCCAGCTCTTTCTCGAACAGGGCAACGATAGGAATGCTGCCACCGCTACGGGTAGGAATGGGCTTCTTGCCGAAGGTCTTTTCCATGGCCATGCTCGATGCCTTGAAGGCGATGGAGTCGGTAGGCGTAAGTACCGGCTCGCCACCATGATGGGCAGAAACCTTTACCTTGACGCAGGCAGGAGCCACCGATTCGAAGTAATTCTTGAACATCGCCGTCACCTTGTCGGAGTTTTGGTTAGGCACCAGTCGCATGCTTATCTTGGCATTGGCCTTCGATGGCAGAACGGTCTTGGAACCTTCGCCGATGTAGCCACCCCAGATGCCATTGACATCCAAAGTAGGACGGATGGAAGTTCTTTCGAGGGTGGAATATCCGGTTTCTCCGATTACATCGCCTATCTCCAAATCCTTTTTGTAGTCGTTCAGGTTGAAAGGCGCCTTGGCCATTTCAGCACGGTCAGCATCGGAAACATCCTGCACATCATCATAAAATCCCGGTATGGTGATGTGATTGTTTTCGTCCTTCATGTCAGCAATCATCTTGCAGAGAATGTTGATGGGGTTGGCCACCGCACCGCCATACACACCGCTGTGCAAATCACGGTTTGGCCCTACCACCTCTACCTCTACATAACTCAAGCCACGCAAACCGATGTCGATGGAAGGGGTATCGTTGGCAAGCATGGAAGTGTCGGAAATGAGAATGACATTACCTTTCAGCTTCTCCTTGTTGGCCTTCACGAAATCGCCCAGATTGTTTGAACCCACTTCCTCTTCGCCTTCTATCATGAACTTGATGTTGCAAGGAAGGGTGTTGGTTTTCATCATCAAATCAAACGCCTTGATATGCATGTACACCTGGCCTTTGTCGTCGCAGGAACCACGGGCATAAATCTTTCCATCCTTTATCACCGGTTCGAAGGGTGGTGACGACCAAAGATTGATGGGGTCGGCAGGCTGCACATCATAATGGCCATAAACCACTATGGTAGGCAGTTTTTCATCAATGATCTTTTCGCCATACACGATAGGATGCCCTTTGGTAGGGAATACTTCGGCCTTGTCGGCACCGGCATTGATAAGACTTTGTTTTACAAACTCGGCAGCCCTGGCCACCTCTGGCTTGTATTTGGGATCGGCACTCACAGAAGGGATTCGCAACAATTCCAACAACTCGTCGATGAACTGCTGCTTCGAAGATTCTAATAATTCTTTAACTTTTTCCATAATTTTTTACTAATTTTGTAATTGATAAATGTGTCATTTAAACTTATATTCTATTTTATTATCCATATCCATAGACTTTGAACGCTGCAATATTAACTCTTTTAATCGTAATTATCAATGAATAAACGCACCATTACTTTTCTTTTAATGATTTTAGTTAATGGATTCGCCTTCTGTCAAGCACCTGAACAGGACTGCATCAATGCTTTGCCTATCTGCCAGAATGTTTATTCAACTAATAATTCCTATACGGGAGAAGGTAATATTCTCAATGAAATCAATGGTGCCACTTCCTGTTTGACTGCAGGAGAATTAAATGATGTTTGGTACACCTTTACTGTCCAAACAAGCGGCAACTGTTCCTTCCTTATAACACCAAACATAGGAACTAATGACTATGACTGGGCAGTATTTAACCTTACCAATGCCAACTGCACCGACATATTCACCAATCCTGCTTTGGAAGTAAGCTGCAACTATTCTGCAACCTTTGGTGCTACCGGACCTAACGGTGGTTCGGCATTAAGTTCTCAAGGTCCGGGAGGTACACCTTTCAATGCAGTCATTCCGGTGCTAGCAGGTGAAACTTATGTCATCAACATATCGAACAATTCGAGTGTGGGACAGGGCGGTTACACCATAGACTTCAGCAATTCTACAGCCCAGATATTCGATAACATTCCTCCGCACATGGTCTCGCTGAATTCGCCCATCAATTGTGGAGACAATCAGGTTACGGTCACCTTTTCGGAGAACATTCTTTGCAGTACCGTTCAGAGTTCCGACTTTACCGTGACAGGACCTGGTGGAACCTATACCATTACATCAGCCATCTCGACAATATGCGCTGCCGGAGGTAACCATGACAAGGTTTTCACCATTACCTTCAATCCTGCCATTCATGCCGGTGGCACCTATCATCTTAACTTGGTAGATACGGTTACGGATTTATGTGGAAATGTCGGTACGCTTGGTAATCTTTCCATCACAGTGACAAGCAGTGTTACGGCAGTCGCAGCTCATACCGATGTTTCTTGCTATGGCAACATAGATGGAACTGCTTCTGTTACTCCAGGTGGCGGAACCGCTCCTTATACTTACCTTTGGTCGAATGGTGCCACCACCCAAAACATTGCCAATATAGGAGCAGGAACCTATCATGTTACCGTTACCGAAAGTGGCGGATGTGCTTCTACAACCTTTGTCACCGTCAATCAGCCAGGGCCACTTACAGGCACTACCTCTGCCGTTTCAGCATGTATTGGCGACCCAACTACCATCACTTGTTCCTTCACTGGGGTAGGACCTTTTGTCTATCATTATACTGGCGACGATGGCTTAAACATCACTTCGGCAAGCAATAGCATCACCTTCGTTTATCCAGCAGGAGGATATTATCATTATACCGTTACTGCCACCGATCCAAATGGCTGCCAGGCAGTAGATTCAGGCATTGCTGTGGTGGCTGACAAACCGGTTGCAAACTTCTTCTATACCGTTGGCTCCGATCATTACACCGTATATTTTACCAATAACTCATTGGGAGATCCGGTAGATGCCTATTGGCAATTAGGTCTGCCACATGCCACCTCTCAAAATTATAATGCTACCTATACTTATCCCGATACTGGCACGTATCGTGTTTGGTTATACATAACCACGGCTTTGGGTTGCAAGGATTCCATCGCAGAATGGATTACACTGACCTACAATTACGCCTTTTGGGTGCCCAATTCCTTTACTCCAAATGGCAACAAGATGAATGATTATTTCAATGCCGTTGCCATCAATATAAGCAATTATCAGATGATCATTTTCGACCGCTGGGGTGAGGAGCTATTCATTACCAATGACCTTGCAAACGGCTGGGATGGAAAGAATTCAAAGAGAGAAGAAGTTCCACAGGGCATCTATATATATAGCATCAGCTTCTTGGATCAGGATGGCATCTTGCAGCAATATCACGGCAAGGTTTCACTGATAAGATAGCGATAAAGTCTCTTTATGGTTTAAAGAAATTCAGGCCAACCCTTTCGTTAAAGATTATTTTTTTGTTCATATTCGCTTACAGATTCTGCATGAAGTAATCCGTAATCTTGTTCATCAGATGCACTCGGTCCTTGCCCAAAACATTATGCTGATGACCGGGATAAACAAAGTAATCAACCTGAACACCATTATCCACTGCCGCCTTGAGATAATCCAACGAATGCTGCCAAACCACCACATCATCGGCAGTGCCATGTATGAGCATCATCTTTCCTTTTAAATTATCTACATAATTCAAAAGGTTGCTTTTGTCATAACCCTCCTTGTTGTCTTTGGGAGTATCCATATATCGTTCGGTGTACATCACTTCATAATAACTCCAATCTATTACCGGACCACCAGCCACAGCTACCTTGAAGATACCTGGGTTTCGGGTCATCATCGATACCGTCATGAAGCCTCCAAAACTCCAGCCATGAATGCCTATGCGATTGGTATCTACCCAAGGAATATTTTTCAGGAATTTAACGCCCTCCAGCTGGTCATTCATTTCTTCTGTGCCCAGTTTTCTGAATGTGGCCTGTTCGAAATCCTTTCCTCGGTTGGCAGAACCACGGTTATCCAAGGTGAAAACCACAAAACCACGTTCGGCCATGTACTGAAACCAAAGTTCATTGCCGGTAGGCCAAACATCGTTCACCAACTGCACATTCGGGCCACCATACATATAATCGATGACCGGATATTTCTTGGTAGAATCGAAATTGCTGGGCTTGAAAATTCTGCAATACAGGCCATCGCCATGTTCATTTCTGATGGTGGTTAGGTATTCTTTCCCAAGATTATATTCCTTCAAAGGATTATTGGCAACTAGCAAAGTCTGAACAGTTACTCCTTTATTATTGATGATGGATAGGATGCGTGGAACTTCCAAACTGGTTAGGTTGTCGATAAAGAACTCTCCGTTTTCATTGAAAGTCTCGGTGTGTGTGCCACCGGGAGTGGTCAATTGGGTTTTGGTACCGTCATTCACATCAACCTTAAAGAAGCTCCTTGTTATGGGGCTTCCTTCGGTAGAGGAATAATAGGCAAATGTTCCTTTGGGGTCGAAGCCGGAGAAGTTGGTAACCTCCCAATTTCCCTTGGTCAACTGCCTGACCAGCTTGCCATTCACATCATAAAGATATAGATGATTATAGCCATCCTTGCAGCTCTGCCAAACAAACAAATCGGGATGATTCGGAACAAAAACCATGGGGTGCATAGGCTGCACATACTTGTCATTCTTCTCCTCAAACAAAGTCTTTTCAAAATAACCTGTAGCGACATTGTAAGAGTTGAACTTCAGATGATTCTGGTCTCGGTTCAAGACGGCAATATACAGGTGTTTTTCATCAGGAGACCATGCTATGTTTGTAAGATATTGGTCAGCAGGTTCGCCAGTTTTCAAGAATACTTTTGTCTTGTTAGCAGGATTAAAAATACCTACGGTAACCTGATGACTTGTGCCACCTGCCATTGGATATTTGATGATGTTCGCTTTGGCAGGCTTGACGGACCAATCCACAACCGGGTAATCATCCACCATCGTTTGGTCCATGCGATAAAAGGCAAGATAGGTGCCCTGTGGCGACCAAAAAGTTCCTTTGGTTATGCCGAATTCGTCACGGTGAACCGCCTTGCCATTTACAATGTTCTTGTCGGCATCACGGGTCACATGAAGGTTCAAGGTATCCCGATGATACGGCACTTTAGCCTCATAACCACTCACCATATATTTATCCTTCAAGATGAAAAGATTATTGTCGATGGTATAGGCGGTGGCACCGGTGTTTGGTTCTACATCCATGTTTTCGGCAGTCTCCGGCAGTTCTTTAAAACCATCAATGCTCAAGACTTTCAAGAGGCCATCATAAATCCAAATCTTCTTGTCGGCTTCAAAGGTAAAATGGTCCTTATCCATCCAGGTGAAGGCAGGAAAATGCTTCAAGGTATCCATTTTACGCATCTTGAATTCCTTGTTTATCCAAACCAGATTAAGATATTCCTTGGCCAGATTCTTCGGTTTTGCATTGCCCGAAACATCCCCATTGGAGGCCGTTCCACGCATGATGACTTCCTTGGAATTAATCGTGTCCACATAGCTATAATCGTTCGTTCCCTTCACCCACATCAGTTGTGTCAGCTTCTTCGGGGCCAGCGAAGTTCGCGATTTGATGATGGCATCTTCCATCGTCAGCATCTTGTTTTGTGCTTTCGAAAGTAGTGGCAGGATGAGGATAAAAAGCAGCAGGTACCGGATATTTTTCATGTTATGATTATTATTTTATTGCTGCAATATTAATAAATGGATAGGGTAAATGGGGCTTACCAGCAAGTTCTGGAAATACATAAGCGTTGTAAAAAGTGAAAAATCATATTTCCGGAGAGTAATTTATGGGTTTTTTGGATTATTATGGTAGATTTGCAGCGTATTAATAAATAATCAAAATGAACAAAGCATTATTAATTTTGTTAACCACCTTGGTAATAGGTTGTTCAACACCTAACACTAATTCTTCAGTTACGCCTTTGAAGGATTCTTTAAATAACGCTCAAGTAACCAATCAAGACAAATTCGTTGGTATTTGGGGTGCTGAAATAATAGATGGCTACAAAGGACGCAATTTAAAAAGCCATGCGATTATGACTGTCTCAAAGATTGGAGGAAAAAAATCTAATCTTTATAATATAGTTACAAGGAGAGGTGGAATGGATGAAATTTTTGAAAAGGATAATGAGTTTACTTTAATTTGTGATGGTAATATTATGTCTCTTAAATATGAAAATAATAATGGGACTCTTACCCTTATTC
>Ga0194044_10000727_pt1 | contig 16387 bp, 14 predicted proteins | sample JunL4417m_MetaG_FD_155460 | JGI IMG/M metagenome (GOLD analysis project Ga0194044, IMG submission 155460) | Anoxic zone freshwater microbial communities from boreal shield lake in IISD Experimental Lakes Area, Ontario, Canada - Jun2016-L442-17m | ecosystem: Environmental > Aquatic > Freshwater...
ACGCACTACCTACAGCAATGTAGCGTTAAAAAGGGTAAATGGCGAGTTATTCCCTTCTCGCCAACTTTAAAAAAAGGCTTACATCCCCTACCCTAAAGGGATAGGGGTTTTACGCCATTCTTATAAACAATGGCTTGAGTACGTTGGTCCATTATACAATATGATTTTTTAAACCTTTTTAAAAACCAAATTCAAGAAAGGGGATGCTTTTATGGAGACTGAAATTCAAGGACGATCAGGATTTATGGGGGGGGTGGCTAAAGCATTGAATGCCGGCGGTAATGCAGTGATAATTGTCTATGATGCCGCTGCCAGCGTTTTTTTTAAGCTGATCGAAGCAGCCAAGAAAGCACCCGACTTGCATGAAAAAACAAAAGACTTGATCACCAAGGGCATAGGTATAGTCAAGCCTGGAGAAATAACTCGCATAGAAAAGAAAATTACGGAATATGAAGCTCAAATTAAGCAATTGTATTTTGAAATAGGAAAGGAAGGCGCCAATTTTTCGGAAGATGAAAGGCCTCTCGAATCGGATGTAGTTAAAAAGCTGATTACGGATGTCAAGGAATACGAAAGAGAGATTCAACGCCTTCAAACCCGGATTGTTGACATTAAGGACGATAAGGCCGCTGCATCCTTGCTGAAGAAAGAACAGAAAAAGACGGCCGGCCTCTCCGAAATAAAAGAAAAGGCTAAAAAAGACAAAGCTACGAACGAACAGATTATCCGTCTTGTGGATGCTGCAATTAAAAAAGCAATTAAAGGCGGTGAATTTGAGTCACTCTCCGAGATGGAAATTTTTAGCAAGGTTGCCGGTGATTTTCTCGATAGCGAAATGGAAATAAAATGTCTTGCCGCAGCAGAGCTGGGCAAAATTGGTAACACCGCAGCGGTTCCCATTCTTCTGGAAGCTGTAAAGTTTGAAAATCTGGATTTAACTTCCGAAGTCATCAACTCTCTTATCACCATCGGTGATGCACGGGCGATACCCCTTTTTAAGCAAGAGGTGGTTTCTTCCAAGCATCGTGTTCGAATCGGTTGCTTGCGTGGCCTCTACAAACTGGCGGATAATGAAGATGCAATGCCGCTGCTAATCGAAGCGCTGCGAGATGGCCATCCAGAAGTGCGGCGAACTGCATTGACATTCATTGGTTGGAAAGATTACACGGGAGCTGTTCCGTCTGTAATTCAGTGCCTAAGGGATGGAGAACCTCGTGTCAGAAGGGCTGCAGTGTCCACCCTGGCTAATCTTAAGGATGGTGCAGCCGTCCCGCATTTAATTAACGTATTGGGCGATAAAGATATTGAGGTACGGGAAAAGGCGCTTGAAGCTCTTAAGGTTATCAGCGGTGAGGATATCTCCTTTGATATCCATGCTTCCAGAAGTGCGCTGATCGAAGCTATTAATAGCTTTAAGGATTGGTGGCAAAATGAACGGCTTGGTAACGACAAATTGAGTACAACTGAGCCAACTGTTGACGTTAAAGTACCGACAGATAAAGCTTATATTGCTGAAGCCGAAGAGAACGCGCCTGCAGTCGAGGCCGAAGTTGCATTGAGTACAACTGAGCAAATTGTTGACGTTGAAGTACCGACAGATGAAACTTATATTGCAGAAACCGAAGAGAACGCGCCTGCAGTTGAGGCCGAAGTTGCTGCAAAGGGTATGGAGATCGGGATATCTGAATTCGTAGGCATAGAAACCGAGGAAAAAGCGTTCGAGGATAAATCCCAGTCAGTTGCAGAAGACATCGCAAGTGAAGAAATCGATCATACGCCAGAAGATGTTGCGCAGATGGTTGAAATGGCAATACCGACTGATGAAACTTATATTGCCGAAACTGAGGAGAAATCGCCTGCAGTCGAGGCCGAAATCGCTGCAATGGATATGGAGACAGAGATATCTGAGCTGAGCGTAGAGACCGAAGAGAATGCATTCCAGGACGCATCCGATGCGGCGTCGGATGATGATGTTAGCGAAGAAATCTATCATACGCTTGAAAAAGCTGAAACTACGGTTGAAGTGGCTGTCCCGACAGATGAGGCTTATATTACCGAAACCGAAGAGAAATCGACTGCTGTTGATGCCGAAGTTGCTGCATTGGGTATGGAGACCGGGATAACTGAGCTTCTTAGCATAGCGTCCGGGATAACTGAGGTTCTTAGCATAAACTCTGAAGAGAAATCGTTCCAGGATACGGCAGCGGCGGTTGCAGAAGACGGTTCACATGAAGAAAATCATACCTCTGAAATGCTGGAATTGCTATCGCATAGTCGTGGAGAGAATGATGGATTCTGAAAACGATGGGAGTTCCTCCGCATCTTTTTTACAACCAGCAAAAGAGAGCTGGAGCGAAAGACGGCGGAGCTTGATGGAAAATATCGCCGGCAAGCGCGACTTCTCCTTAGGCAAATCGAATATTGCAATGGAGATGGATCGTATAAGCTCTGAAATCAAAATGCTTGCAGAATCAAACCAATTTATGGCCAATTCCGTAAAAAATCTCCAGGCGAATATTGCACTGGAGATGGATGATATAAGCTCTGAAATCAAAATGCTTGAAGAATCCAACCATTTTATGGCCAACACTATAAAGGATCTCCAGGTTCGGCTTGCGCACAAAAAAAATCAGTGCCAAAAGGAGTTCAAGCAATCCGACAGCCTGAAAATGAAACTGGTTCGGATACAAACATTGGAACAAAGTTTGCTTAACGAATTGGAATTCTTTGAATCTGAAAAATTACGGTCGGAAGAATGCCTTAATAGTGTTACCCAAAGCCTGGAGGCAAATATTTCAGCCCTCGACAGCTCAGTGAAGGACATCGGGTTTATGAAGGGTGAGACCGGTGTCATGATTGAAAAAATGAGTATGCTGGAAAAAGAGATTCCCGAGAAAAATATCGACATGGAAAATCTTGATGGTATCGTCAGCGGTACGATCAGGGCGCTTGAAAGCCTTTATGAACGGATGCGCTTAATTGAAACAAATGTTAAGAAAAATTATTATACAAACAAGAAAAATTATAGAGGCAGCTATGACACCTATTGATACCACCACAAAGATGGAACCCTCTTTTGATGAAACGCTTAAAAAGTGGGATTGGGGCAGCCTTCCCAATGTTGATGAACATGAACAGGCAATTCTCCGAGGTGATATGGGCCAACTGCGGGTCGATGCAAAAGCTCCCCTGATGCGTATCCCCAAATTAAAGGAGATTGAGCTGCTAAAGGCTGGCGTGTATTCTGTTGATCTCGATAAAACCATTAATGACATGTATATGATCATTAAAAACATGGAGACACAGATCGAAAGCGTCCTGAAAATAAATGTTTTACTCGAAAAAGATTTGAAAGACGCCAAAGTTGTTATTGCTGAGCTAAGTCAAGTTAAATCTGAGCTTGAAGCCAAGATCACCCGGATGCAAGAAGAAATCCCATCCAAAAGAGAGCTGCAGATTGAGATTGATCATTCAGTCGAAGAAAGAAATGCCGCGCAGGCAGCCATTCGCGAATATACATTAAAATTAGACAACCTGAAGAAAACCTCAGTCCAAAGTCAACAAAAAAACACCGATCTCGAAGAACAAAAAAGAGATTTTATAACTGAAATTAACTTTTATGAATCTCGCCTGAATACTGCGATGGAAAAGATCAGTGAGTATGAAAGCACAATTAATCTTTTGAATGGTGAAAAAATTGTGCAGGAAGACAAATTTCTAACACTGCAACAAGATATGAACGATGTACTGAATGAAAAGTTTAGTTTGTTAAAAGAACTCAAAGCATCAAGAGCGGCGATTGCTGAACTTCATTCGGCCTTGAATAGTTCAAAATTGCAAGCGAAAAAATCTTTTTACAAAGGACAATCGGACAGTGATACGGGTAAAATTGTGCCGGAAAACATGATGGATGGGGAAATTTGAAACCATTTACATTATCATTACAATAATTTGATAGCGCCCTAAAGGTCCTTGTGTTCTATGCGGTTTTCTGGAACACGGATGTAATGATTAACTCCATTAAGACAGGAAATCATTATGGAAGATGCCAACGATGTTCCGAATTCTACAGCTCAGACGAACATGAGTGACGATGACTATGAACACATGATCGACGCCGTAAGAGAATTGGAAGAGCTGAAAAGAACAAAGTTGTTTTTGGAATCTGAAAACAACCGATTAAAAGCTCAGGCAAACAATTTGACTGGTGAGCTGGACGGCATTGATATCGCCATATCTTCAGCCCAAGCCTATATGACATCTTACGAGAGCAGAAAAAAAATCTGTACTGACAATATCGAAAAATTAAACGACAGGAAAGAGGCGCTGATAAACGACATCAACGCATTGCTGCTAAAAGTAACTGCGGCAAGAGAAGATCGGGAGTCAACGGCAACGATTAATGAGACACTGACAAACGAGTTAAATGAAATTGTTGATGAAAAATCAATTGTGGTTAATCGTTTATCTGCAATTAGTAAGGGGTTGAAAGAAATCTCGGTGAATAAAGGACAACGGCTGCCGAATTTAAAATGGTATGATGCGATACTCAAAAAGATTTATGTTGAATTTGTAGAAGCGCAAAACCGGATGGAAGTGTCGATGGTGCTGAAAAAGAAATAATCTTGGCCATTTTCTGTAAAATATTGTTATAAATCAAGAGATAATACAAAGGAGAGGAATAATGCCTGAGGGAAAAGATCTTCAAGACCTTCAAGAACGCTTGGCCGAAATAAATCGACACGAAACGGGCGATACGGATGTCTCACAAATGAATTCGAACACTCAAAAAGAAGATAAAAAAATGGACAACGCAACAGATGCATCTCATAAACCGGTAGTGGCTAAGGAAAGAGAGACGGGGCAGATGGCGGAAAGCCCATCTGGACCTGTCGGCTTGGATGTGGGAACAACCCACATCGTGATCGCACAAAACGAAGTAAATCACATCAAAACCACCAAACAGTTGAATGCTTTTTTTACAATTCCAAAGTCAAAATTCGCAAAAAGAATCCTTTCCAACAACGAAATTCTATACTACGAATTGGGAGATTTATTCTATATCATCGGCTATTCGGCTGATAGCTTCGCCAATATGTTTAATACCAGCACGCGGCGATCAATTAAAAATGGAATTCTAAGCACCGTTGAAAAAGAAGGCGTCAGTGTTATTCAGGCAGCGGTGGTTTCACTGCTCAACAAACCCAAACGTTTTGGCGAAACTATATGCTTTGCCGTTCCTGGCGAGCCTTTACACGGTACAGGCAGCGTGTTGTACCATGAATCTATCATCAAGCGTTTTCTAAGCCACATGGGTTACACCCCCATATCTGTAAATGAAGCCATGACTGTAGTGTTATCCGAGTTATCAGACGAAGACCACACTGGTATAGGCATCAGCTTGGGCGGAGGGATGTGCAACGTTTGTCTGTCTTATTTATCGTTTCCTGTTATCACTTATAGCCTGCAAATTGCAGGTGACTATATCGATTCGATGGTCGGGCAATCTGTTGGAGAACCTGCGACCAAAATAAAGTTGATTAAAGAACATGAACTCGACCTTGGCAGTGAGCCAAAAGACAGAATCATGACTGCCCTTCATATTTTTTATGATGACCTCATCAATAAACTTATTGATAGTATGCAACGGGTGTTGTCCTCCACAGATCAGATTCCCATGATAGCAAACCCTATTCCCATTGTTTTAAGCGGCGGAACAGCCATGCCGAAGAGATTCACGGAAAGGTTTACGAAAACCCTTAAAAATTACAAGCTGCCGGTTGAAATTTCCACCGTGCGTCTGGCTGACGATCCACTCAACACAACAGCCAAGGGTGCTTTGATTATGGCTATGACCGAAGCGGAATAAAACCGAATCTGTTTATAGATGAATATTTAAGGATATTATGGCATTTTCGGTAATCATCTATTCTGCTGATAAAACCAGAGGAGGGATTTTAAATAAAATACTGAAACGAAATGGTTTAACATCGCTTTTGGTAAATCAATTAGGCAATACGCAGGTGGCTGTATTTGAGCATAACCCTGATGTTCTTATTGCCGATTTAAAAAATGCTCTTAGAGATGAAATTGTTTTTCTGGCGAATATATACTCGAAGCTACAAAGAACCTTTTTAATTGTTCTCGGCGGGCCGGTAGATATCAACTCCTTTGAAAAGCAGGTTGGTGAATTCGTCCTGGAAAACAATTTGCATCTAACAGATCCATTATCCCCGGAACTGATTGTCTCGAAAGTTAAAGAGGCGCTTGCTTTGCGAGAGAAAACCCCGCAAGCGAAACAGCCCAATCTTGAGACCGATTTGAAACAGTTTTTAAAATTATAGGTATAATGGGTCTTTTGATGAAAGCGAATACAAAGATTGTGGCTATTGTGGGGCCAAAGGGCGGAGTAGGCAAAACAACCATTTCCGCCAACCTGGCCATCGCCTTGTCTGTACTGGGAAAAAAGGTCATCGCCGTGGATCTTGACCTGGGAGCATCGAACCTTCATACATTATTTGGAATAAGAGAAACAAAAGCCACCCTTGATGATTTTGTATTAAACAAGATCGCAAACCTGCCTGATATCGTTTTGGAAACCAGTGTTAATAATTTGGGTATCATCTGTGGGGGAAATGTACCCGGTATCGCCAACCTTAACTACAACAAAAAGCTAAAACTGATCCACAATCTCTCCCAATTAAAAACCGATTTTGTTCTATTGGATTTAGGTGCGGGAGCCTCATTCAATGTTGTCGATTTTTTGATCATAGCTCAGGAGGGAATTCTGGTGACAACACCAGAAGTACCGTCCTTGCTCAATGCTTACAGTTTTATAAAAACCCTGATATTCAGACGGCTCACCTTGCATTTCAAACATTCAGAGCAGACGGTGCTGATTGAGCTTTTAGACAAAGCTCGGGATTTTGATAGTTACCCGAAACTCAAAACCATGGAAGGGTTTATGGAAGCAGTCAACAATATCAACGTTGCAGAAGCAAATTCGATACGAAAAATTTTGACCAATTATAGACCCATTGTTGTAGTCAACCGGGCCAGGTCCGGAAAGGACGCCGAGACGGGTAAAGTGTTGCAGAACCTCATGAATCAATACTTGAGCATTAAAAGCAGCATTATATTAACCGTGCGTGAAGATGCCGCCGTGGGTACTGCCGTCGCCAGACTAAAACCGGTATTGCTTGAAGCACCCAATTCCTTGTTCGCTAAAGATATTGAAATGATAGCCAGGGTTCTGCATTCCGTGCCCTAAGGCCGGGTTTCCGAAACAACGTAAGGCCTTCGGAAAGACATTACTTCCGTCGGCTCTCATGCCAGCAATGCCCGTGGCAGACACTAAGCACCTGATAATATATATGATGATCATGATAAAATCAATTGCCGCCAGCACGATCGCGCTATCTTACGCACTGATCATCTTCTACATGTCTTTTGTAAGCGCAGGAACGCTTCATATTATTTACAAAAGGGTGGGCATCGGGGGGGACAACCTGCTCCATGTGCTTTCATTTGTCCTGCTGGCATTTCTGATCCGGTTTATGTTTTCCACCAGACTTTACAAGAAGCTTACTCAATGTCCCCGCGTCTGGAGTGTCTATACATCAGCGTTCCTGTCCGTGACCCTTGAGATTTCCCAGGTGTTTATGCCTACCCGCCATGCATCATTTCTGGATATGTTACTCCATGCTGCAGGAATCTTCATTTTCTTTGTCATCGACAGCGGCATTGATAAATATGGCAAAAGGCAGGAATATGATTGATGCATCGCCGTATTCCCGCCGCTTACGCAGGCATCAACTTGATGGGGTCGCTCCCCTCCTGGGATGATATTTTTCATGCATGCGTTTTAGATGATCCCGTGCAACGTGGGTATATATCTGGGTGGTTGAAATATCAACATGCCCCAGCATGATCTGAATGGATCGCAGGTCTGCGCCACCTTCCAGAAGGTGGCTGGCAAAAGAATGGCGCAGGCTGTGGGGCGTGATGGGTTTGATGATTCCGGCAGCCTGAGCATACTGTTTGAGAATCTTCCAGAAACCCTGCCGGGTCATTGGTTTGCCAGCCCTTGCTACAAACAGGAATGGGCTGGTATGCGGGCTAAGAAGAGCCGGTCTGGCTGTTGTCACATAAAAATCGATTTTCTGCCGGGCCGGCTGTCCAAACGGCACCATGCGTTCCTTGGCGCCTTTTCCAAAAACACGAACGCAACAGCCATTCAGGTTGACATCCTGAAGTTTCACGGTAACCAGCTCAGATACCCTAAGCCCGGCTGCGTACATCAGCTCTATCATCGCTGTGTTGCGAACGCCCGCAGGTTTTTTGGGATTCGGCATGTTTAAAAGCTGATTGATATCCTGAACCGAGAGTACATCCGGAAGTTTCAGGCCGCTTTTGGGCAGATCAAGCCTTCTGGCCGGATTAAGCACAAGAATTTTTTCCTGAACCATGAACTTGAAAAAACCTCTTAGAGTCACCAGGTGCCGGGCTCGGGACCTGGGACCCATTCCGGAATCCCTTAGGCCGATCAGGTGTCTCAGGATCATTGGTGAATCCGCATCGCTAAGACTACGGATGCCGTTGGCGTCCAGAAAGTCTGCAAACCTGTTTAAATCCCCTCTGTATGAGTCCAGGGTATTGACGGAAAGCCCTTTTTCGAACATCAGATAATCCAGATACTGATCCATGAGGGGCCTATGCAAGAGTTCGGTCTGGACTTCAGCAAGCACGTCTTAATTCCCGTGCGCATCGCATAACCGATAACTGCTCTGCTCTCCAGATATCGCGATTGTACTCCAGTATGGTGCGGTCCGAAGAAAATTTTCCGGCCCTTGCTACGTTAAGAATAGATTTGGCAGTCCAGGCTTCCTTGTCCCGGTACAGGGTTTCCACTTTCAGTTGGCACTGCTGGTAAGCTTCAAAATCCGCCAGGACCAGGTAGCGATCTTCATCCAAAAGGCTATCCATCAGGGGTTTGAACTGATCTGGTTTCTCAGGACAGAAAAAACCTTCACGAATCAGGTCAATCGCCTGTTTCAGTATCGGATCCTTCATATAGTAATCTTTCGGGTTGTAGGAGAGGCGAATGGCAGGAACTTCGTCAGCAGTCAACCCAAAAATAAAGATGTTCTCTGGCCCCACCTCGTCCTGGATTTCCACGTTGGCGCCGTCCAGAGTGCCGACGGTCAGGGCGCCGTTCAGGGCGAATTTCATGTTGGAGGTTCCGGAAGCCTCATAGCCTGCAGTAGATATTTGCTCGGACACATCAGATGCCGGAAATATCTTTTCAGCCAGAGATACGCGGTAATTGGGCAGAAAAACGACATTGATCCGCTTTTCTATCAGAGAGTCCCGGTTGATCATTTCCCCAATATGACAGATCAGCCGAATAATCATTTTGGCAGTGGTATAGCTGGGGGCGGCCTTGCCGCCAAAGAAAAAGGTTCTGGGGTAAAAAGCCTGGTCTGGTTTCTGCCGGATCTTCAGCCAGCAGTAAACCACATGCAGGATGTTCATCAGTTGGCGCTTGTATTCATGGATCCGCTTGACCTGAATATCGAATATGGATGACGGATCGACCTGAACGCCGGTAAGGTTCAGAGCGATCTGTGCAAGCCGGACCTTGTTTTTCTGTTTGACCGCCTGCCAGGCCAGAATGAAATTCGGATTATCGATCAGCGGCTCCAGCTTTCCAAGCTGTTTCAGATCGGTGATCCAGGTATTTCCGATGTGGCTGGTTATCAGGGCCGACAGGTCCGGATTTGCGGCCAGTAGCCATCTGCGGGGCGTAACACCGTTGGTTTTGTTGCTGAATTTCCCCGGATACAGCTCGTCGAAATCCTTCAGCTCTTTTTCCCTGAGCAGTCGACTGTGAAGCTCGGCGACTCCATTCACCGAGTGGGATCCTACAATGGCCAGATGGGCCATGCGAATCTGTTTTTCTGGGCCTTCTTCAAGCAGGGACATCCGATTCATCCGCTCTTCATTTCCCAGATAACGAACAGATACATCCCGTAGAAACCGGCGGTTGATCTCATAAATGATCAGAAGGTGTCGGGGAAGCATGGATTCGAACATGCGGACCGGCCATTTTTCCATGGCTTCCGCCAGCAGGGTATGGTTGGTATAGGCGCAGGTCCGGGTGGTGATATCCCATGCCTTTTCCCAAGTTAATCCGTGGTCATCCATTAATATCCGCATCAGCTCGGCGATAGCCAGGGATGGGTGGGTATCGTTCATTTGAATGGCGACCTTGTCCGGAAATTCATCGAATGTGATATGGGTCACCAGATACCGGCGCACTATATCCTGAACGGAGCAGGAAACAAAAAAATACTGCTGCTTCAGGCGAAGCTCCCGCCCTTCATATATGTGGTCATTGGGATAGAGGACTTTGGAGATGTTTTCGGAAATGTTTTTTTCCTCGACTGCCTTCAGGTAGTCTCCTCCCTGAAAATACTTCAGGTCAAATTCCTTGGATGCACGGGCAGACCACAACCGCAGGGTGTTTACCGTATCATTGCCATATCCATCAATTGGCGTGTCGTAGGGAATTCCGACAACATCGCTGGTATCCACCCATTCGGTTTTCAGGGTTCCGTCCGGAAGCGAGATTTGCTTAACCTTGCCATAGAAATGAACTGTCAGGGTGTATTCGGGACGCGGAATCTCCCAAGGGTTTCCATATTTCAACCAGATTTCCGGAAGCTCCACCTGACCCATGTCCCGAATGGCCTGATCGAAGATTCCGAATTCATAGCGGATACCATATCCATAAGCAGGTATTTCCAGTGTCGCCATGGATTCCAGAAAACAAGCGGCCAGGCGACCAAGACCGCCGTTTCCAAGGCCCATGTCCGGCTCGTTTTCCGAAAGATATTCCAGGTCTATGTCAAGCCCTTCCATGGCTTTTTGAGCTTCAGGATAAATTCCCAGGCTGATCAGGTTGTTGATCAGAAGCCTGCCCATCAAAAACTCGGCCGACAGATAATAGACCCGCTTGGCATCGTGCTGATAATAGCATTGCTGAGTGTGCATCCAGCGCTCCACCAGTCGATCCCGGGTGGCAAGGGCCAGCGAATAATACATATCCCGGCTTGTGGCCGTGTACTGGTCTTTGGAAAGCGAGTATTGCAGGTGGTTGGCAAAAGACATCTGAATGCTGTCGGCGTTCATGCCTTTATGAAAGGTACCCCAGTTATCAAACAAAGTGCATTTACGCATAATATGTTCCTTCATGATCCAATAAAAATTGTAAGCTGTTTTGTCAGGAAGTCGCACCAGAAGATATTTTGGCAGCGGCTTCCTGACCTACCTGCTGAAATAGCGATAATTTTTTTATTCGTGTTTATTCGTAGCTCAAAAGTATTCTCATGGTAATCTCTCATATACCGCCCACACGAATGAAAATTCGTTTCTCACGCAAAGGCGCAAAGACGCTAAGAACATTTTTTTCGTGTGTTTCGTGTGTTTCTTGGTTTAAAAGTATTCTCACGGCAAAGGTCGAATTTTGGGATTTGCATAACAGTACAAGCAGTTGTGGTAACATGGATGGCGGTTGTAGCATCCGATATCCACAGATGTTTGACACCCGCAACCCTTCTGGATTCGCTGTCCCCTGTCCTTTCTTATAGTTAATTTTTCCCCGAGCATTTCTACCAGAAGAAGGCCTGATATGCACGAACTTTTCCCGATTTTCGAATGCTGAGGAAGTTGATCCATCAGTTCCGGCTCACAACAGGTAAGCAATCGAATGGACCTGGATTGCAGGATCGCTTCCATTTTGATAAGGATGTCAAGCTTTTGATCATTTGGAGGGTCCAAAAACGAGAATCCGTTGATGGATCGCACGCGCTTATGAATTTTCGGATAATGATCCATAAAACTGGTAATGCAGGTTTGAATTCCGCAGTCGCATGCAGCATCGGCAATCTGGAGAAAATCGTGAAGATTGTGATGTCTTCCCTGGCCGTGAAACTGATAGAAACAAATTGGATCAAACCGCCAATGAATGCTCCGTTTATCATATCGGCCACTTAGCCAAGCCAATTGCTCAAGCCGCTCAGACAAAGAGGGTACATGAGGCTCAAGAATCATATCCGTAGAATTGATGGTGAAATTGAAAAATAGGTGATACCCTTTTTGACTGAGAAGATCGCCATAATTTCCCCGAATAAAAGGGCCAAAATCCTTGGACCAGAAAACAATGCAGTGTAAATTGTCCGGAGCGGCGGATATGCAGGACATCCGGCCGTTGTAGGGATTCTGGATCTCAAACACCCCGCTGTTCATCTGTTCCATGAACCATTCCATGTAAAATGCAGGAATATCGGTTCTGCGGGATGCAGAAATGATCACGGGGATATTGAGATTGGCCTTGGAGTGCGTTATGTTATCCTTGATCAGTGTGTTCCCGCACATTAAATTCCAGACGCCATTGGCGTCCGTCCGACGGAGAGATACACCAGATTTCGAGGGTTCCGATCTCGGTAGCGCGGGATTCCAGGGTTACCGGAATCAGGGTGCCGGAATCTCCGCTTAGTTCAGTTTCCAGAGTTGTAGCCAGCTCAATTTCGCCTTCCCAGGCTTCAACCACTTCTCCGGACCGATCTTCATGGCGCAACGTTGATCCCAGAAAATCAAACTGGGCCGGCTCTCCGACCACCAGAACGAATTCCTGGTTTTCAATGGTCTGTGATGTGCCTTCTTCCATGCCGAAAGGGGCCACGCACAGCGCTTTTACCGGTGCAGACATTCCAGGTACAGCCGGCATGGACGCGGCGACTCCAATGTAGTAGGATTTGTTCAGACCCCCTCGAATACGAATGCCGCCACCGCGACGGGTAAGGCCATAATAAACGGCGCCCCGTGCAACGGAGCGGTCGAAATCCTGTGAAGGCAGCTCCCGCATGGAAGGACCGGAGGCGGCATTCGCCCACGCTGTCAGTACTTCAACAACCCGGTTTCGCAACAGGGGGGCCTTCATCACGCCGCCATTAAACAAAACGGCAGTGGGAAGCTTTTGCTTTCCGGATTCATCAACCTGGCTGCTGAGAAACCAGGCAAGATGGCGGGTGATGGCGGGATCTGATTGATATGAAAGGCCGATTTCCCGAATTCCCATGGCCCGCTGCTTTACTGGCGCATCAGACAGCTCGCATTTCGGCAGAAATCCCTCCAGCAGAACCCGGTAAACATCCTTTGCCGAAAGCCGGGCCTTCAGTGTTCCGCCAATCAGGCTGCTGCCCCTTCCCAGCAAGGTGATGGGATAGTTGTCGGATAAACCGCCGGATAATAGTGTTTCTTTCCCTTTTCGGCAGGTATGGCACAGGCCGCGCATCTGCCAGGCATCCAGAAGGGTTCCTTTTTCAGACATTTTCTGTGATACGGTATAGGCCAGCGACAGATCCATGTTGTCTCCGCCCACCAGCAAATGATTGCCGACGGCAATTCTCTCCAGAGCCAGTTCGCCGTTTTGTTCAGACACCTCGATCAGACTGAAATCCGTTGTGCCGCCGCCAATATCGCAAACGAGGATCAAATCGTTTTTTTCCACCTTTCTGCGCCAGTTATCCCCGGAAGCTTCAATCCATGCGTAGCAGGCGGCCTGGGGTTCTTCCAGGAGGGTCACATTGTTCAGGCCTGCCATCAGTGAGGCTTTAACCGTAAGCTCTCTTGCGACAGCATCAAACGAGGCTGGAACCGTAAGCAAAATTTCCTGGTTTTCCATTCGAAGGTGATCATCGAATCCGGATGGTGTTCTGGCCATTTCATAATCCCAGGCATCCCGGATATGTCGTAAAATGGCTGCGGATGCTGCAAGCGGCGACAGCTTGAGGTGGCTATCCGGCCCTTCCCACGGCAGAATGGGTTTGTTCCGGTCCACCAGAGCATGGCAAAGCCAGGATTTGGCCGAGGTAATCAAACGGTGGGGAATTTCAGAACCCCTGTTTCTTGCGAACTCGCCGATGGCCTGGGTGGAATGAGCATCCCAAGGCAAGACAAGCGCCTGAACAGGTGTATCGTTTTCTCCGGGAATCAGCACGGCGCTGGGAAGAATATCCTGTTTTTCAATTGTTCCGGGACCGGTAAGCTGAGGAATGGCGAAAACCTGTATGGAGCCATCTTCTCTGGCATAAGACACCACGCTGTTGGTGGTGCCAAGATCAATTCCAATAATAAATTCCGGGAAAGACAAGGTGGTTTCCTTTCTACGAACTATGAAATTTCAACTTCCGCTGGAGCAATAAGGGATGCATCCTGACTTGTGGACAGGGTGGGCAGTTCCAGCTTTGCCGTTTTCCAGCCTTTGTGACGGATGACACCGGTAAATGGCGGCTCTCCGGCGACATTTCCCACCAGTTTGACGGCAGCGGTGTCAAATCCTTTCTGAAGGGTAAGTGTCTGGCCTTCTTCCTGATCCAGAACTGGTTGAAGCGACAGGTACTTGAGGGTGACCTTATTACAGTTTTCATGAATGCTGCGAACAGCAGCGCCAATCTGAGCATCTTCATAGCCGTCTATATTTTCCGATAAAAAATCCAGAAACCTGCCTTCACGCTGAAACATGCTCAGCAGATGGATAAATACTCGCTTGTCATGCTGTTCCCTGTCAAGGCGGTTTTCGGGTTCATGGACCTGGGATTGGGGCAAAGCCGTCTGAAGTTTCGACGGTTTGCGGCGAATCGCCAGCCACAGCAATAAACTCCACGAGGCGAACCCGGCAGCAATCATAGGGGATAAATAACGGATGAAGCCGCATTTGGCATCGGCAACCAAGTTTGCAACCGCCTTGAAATCGGCAATATCGGGATGCGCTGATGACAATGCCGTCAGCCTGACCGAAATATGGGCAATGCCCCAATACCCCAATGTGAGAACCAGCAAACACAACACGCCCATAAACAATAAAATAATGCCAAGCGAACGCCGGGAAAACACCTTTTCTGCATCCATAACACCCCTTCTGTATGACTGTAAGAAATTTTAATTCCTTGTTATCCATGAAATCTTATGATAACAATCCGCCGATACTTACATCTTGACTCCCATTTTTATTTATGGACTATATACCAATTAAAAAAAATTTTAAATACCGATTCGATTTTGAAATTGGTTATCTGGTCAAAAGCCCTTGTCGGGAATGCCGGATCCGGGATGCTTTTCCAGGCTGCATAAAGGATTGCGTCGTTCTGGACCGGATTCATGAAGTCTTGTCTTTTGGTGTTTCCTGTTCCAAAAGGGCCCCTTAATTTCGGCTTCCTTAAGTTGTTTAGTGGTGTCCATGCCAGAAACAAGTTTCTTTTTCCCATGCCATTTCCATTCCACCACTCAGAAGACGGTGAGCAAAAGATACATCTGGTGGCTGGATGGATGTGATAACTCATTCCCATTTATTACTCTCCCCGGAAAGGAGATTGGATGGATTTTCGTGTCCACTGAAAGGCAAGTGATCGAATGTACATGATAGGTTATTTTCTGATGGCTGTGGCCAAAGTGCTTGATATTGCGTTGAACCTCTATATGTGGGTGGTTGTGGCAAGAGCTATTCTGTCTTGGGTGAATCCGGATCCCTATAATGCCATTGTCCGCTTTATCAACGCCGTAACCGAGCCAGTGCTGGTTCAGATTCGTTCGCGTTTACCGGCCAGTTTCGGCGGAATTGACTTCTCTCCCATTATTGTATTTTTGGGGGTTATTTTCTTACAGACGTTTGTGGTTAACACGCTAAAAAGAATATCAATCAGCATGATGATGTAAGGTTAAATCGTGAGAGAAAATATCGAAGTCACGCCGCTGGACATTCAGCAGCATCAGTTCAGTGTTAGGTTCAGGGGGTTTGATATTCAGGAGGTGGACGAATTCCTGGAGCAGATTGCGCATACCCTTGAGGCTATTTATGATGAAAATGAGCGGCTTTCCGAGGAGAATCAAACGCTGAAACAGGAACGAAGCGGGATTGCCGTACGCGAAGATAATTTGAAACAAACGGTAACGGATTCTGAAAAAATCATCGACCAGATGAGTGAAACAGCTCGTAAATCTGCGGAAATGATTATTTCTGATGCCGAAATTAAAGCTCACAAGATCATGAATAAAGCCAGCAATAGACTTGCCCAGATTCATGAAGATATCGTTCAGTTACAAGGCCAGCGTATTCAACTGGAAGCCCAGCTCCATTCCATCATTGAGGCCCACCACAAACTCCTCGAAATGGGAAAGACACAGATGAAAATCAGGGATGATGATTATGATCGGTCCAGATCGCCAAAACATACTGGTGAGTTTTCTCAGTGAATTTATGATGCCATGACAGAGGACATTACATAAATGGCCAAGATTGATGCTTTTTTTAAGTTGATGCATGACC
>Ga0194044_10000728_pt1 | contig 16387 bp, 11 predicted proteins | sample JunL4417m_MetaG_FD_155460 | JGI IMG/M metagenome (GOLD analysis project Ga0194044, IMG submission 155460) | Anoxic zone freshwater microbial communities from boreal shield lake in IISD Experimental Lakes Area, Ontario, Canada - Jun2016-L442-17m | ecosystem: Environmental > Aquatic > Freshwater...
TCCTAACACTTCATACCAATACCGAGGACTTGGAGCGGGTGCGAACGAAATATCATCTGCCAGCGCAATTCGCGGTCTGTGTTGGGACACTGCAACCACGCAAAAACATTCCGGCTTTTTTGCGAGCCTTCGCGCGACTGCGGGAGCGATTGCCCAATGCGAAGGTGGTGCTGGTTGGCAGTCGTACCGCACATAATGTCGATACGGAGATTGATCAGGTGATCACTGAAGAGCACCTCGAACAAACAGTGATTTTTCCTGGCTTCATAGAGCAAGTTGATCTACCGAGTGTGATCGGGCTGTCCGAGATGCTCGTCTTTCCATCCTTGTATGAGGGGTTCGGCATCCCGGTGCTCGAGGCGATGAGTCAGGGCGTTTCGGTCGTTTCGGCGGATATTCCCAGCCTGAACGAAGTGGCTGGCGGGGCTTCGATACGGGTTAACACTGCTGATACGGAAGCATTTACACATATACTGCAACGAGTCTTTACGGATGAACCGCTTCGTGATACTCTACGAGAGAAAGGTTTTTCCCAGATACAAGAATTTTCGTGGGAAAAAAATGCTCGGCAATTACTTGCTGTGTATGAGTCTTGTTTGCTTATACAATAAAGTATTCCCAGTTAATATTTGAATATTCAATATATGTTGCAAGAATTGCCACCCTCACTTTCTTCTATGGGACGCTCGCGTTTAACTGGTTCTGGTGCGCCTCAGAATAAAAAACCGTCACCGAAAAAATTTAGTCGCGGGAAAAAGATAGCTTTGGGAATAGTCACCGTGCTCCTTATTGTGGGCGGGCTTGCGTTTTGGAAAGCGGATTCAGTCATCAAAAAGATCTCCCCGAATGGTGGTTTGTTTTCCAGCTTGGTTCATTCGTTACCGGGTGTGAGCTCGACGCTCCAAGGTGAATCCGATGGTCGGATCAATATCCTCTTGTTGGCGATGCGCGGTGAAGGCGTGGAGGGTGGAGGCACGCTGGCCGATACGATCGAGGTACTTAGCTTGCATATCGCCAAAGATTCCAATGACACGAGTCGGGCATCGTTAGTTTCGATTCCGCGTGACTTGTATGTCAGTGTCCCAGGGAAAGACGAAAAGAGGAAGATCAATGCGGTGTATGCTTTGGGGAATGAGCGCGATGCCAAGCGCGGTGGTATGGACGATATGAGGAAGGTCGTCGGTGATGTGACTGGTCTGCCAATCCAGTATGCCGTAGTGATTAACTATCAAGGATTTACCGATCTTGTGAATGCTTTGGGCGGGATCAATGTGCATCTTGATGCCGCGTTTGATGAGAATGTGCAATTCCAGCAGGCGCAGGTCTGCGACCCGTATGTTTTTACTGTTCCGACGAACCCGGTTCAGTATGAGACGAAGTACGGTACTCGTCCGAGTGGTCGGAAGTATATTTCTAAACAATATCCGCTTTGTTACAATAAAGATGAGGAATGCGGAGGAAACTTTGCCTTGCCGGCCGGAGACAATCACTTGGATGGTATCGGTGCACTCTGTTTTGCTCGGGCACGATACACCACGACTGACTTCGATCGGGCGCGTCGACAGCAGGAAGTGATCCAATCAGTGCGGCAAAAAGCGACGAGTCTTGGGACGCTTACCGATATTTCGACAGTTAACAAAATGCTGGGTGCTTTGGGAAATAACCTGAAGACGGATCTCGAACCGTGGGAGATGGAACGATTTTTCGAGCTATACAAGAACAAGTTCTCAGCAGTCACTCCGAAAACTGCAGTGATTGATGATTCGAGTTCACCTACCGGATTTCTGTATGCGCCTGCAATGACTCCGGAAACCGGTTATATTCTGCTTCCGAAGGGTGATACTTATGATCAGATCAAAGCGTATTTCCAAAAGATACCGTAAGGGTTTTTGTAGAGACGCAAGATTTTGCGTCTCATGATGGTTTTCTTTCAACACAGAGACGCAAGATTTTGCGTCTCTACCCGATACAAGAATATTCTATGTCTTCATCCGAAAAGTTACCCGAAATTTCTTTGATCGTTGCCTCGTATAAGCATCCTGAGACACTTCGATTGTGTTTGAATTCCTTGCGGGCAAGTTTGGTGAACGCAGCGTTCAATTATGAGATTCTTGTTGCTGACAGTGCTACAGAGATACCAACCAAGGATATGATGGCCAAGGATTTTCCTGAGATCTCGTTTTTCCCTTTTGAAAACAATGTCGGATTTCAGCGTATCGTCCGAGAGGGTTTGGAACACGCCCGAGGAGAATATCTGTTCGTGCTCAATTATGATATCGTTGCGCCGAATGATTCGATTGAAAAACTGCTCGCTTACCTCAAGTCGCATCCTGACGTAGGTATAGTCGGACCGAAGTTACTTAATTTTAACGGGTCGATGCAACCGTCGGCATTCCGTTTTTATCGTCCATGGACGATACTCTATCGCCGTACATTTTTCGGTAAGTTTCCCTTCGCCAAAAAACATCTGAGCTGGTTTTTGATGGAAGATTTCGATCATGAGCATCCACAGGAAGTCGATTGGATTATGGGATCGGCGCTCTTGGTGCGGCGTGAGGCATATGCAAAAGTTGGACCGATGGATACCCGATTCTTCATGTATATGGAGGATGTTGATTGGTGTCGGCGGTTTTGGGAGGCGGGATACAAGGTGGTATATTACCCACAAGCGACACTGTTTCACTACCATGGCAAGGGGAGTGCCAAGGGGGGATTTCTCCGGTCGCTTTTGTTCAATCGTCTCACGTGGTATCACATCGCCAGTGCGTGGAAATATTTTTGGAAATACGCCGGTAAAAAAGTTCCCGAACATCAATAACAAATACTATGGAAACAATCGAGACGCAAGAGCCTGTTCAAGAAGTATCTGTATCGCCAGCGAAAAAAAAATCTTTTTGGGAAGTTTTGTCAGTGACGCATTGGGTGTTTATCCTCGTTCTTGCAACGGGAATGTTCGGTCTGGGATGGCAACAGGCGAATCATTCCTCCTCGCGTGGTACTGTGACGGAGGCCCCGATCCCACTTCAAAAAGCAATCATCCAAAACACACAGACGCCTCAGGATGTGACGGTCGATTTTGGGCTTTTTTGGAAGGTTTGGAATCTGGTGCGAGAAAAGCATATCAATCGCGTTGATCTCGATGCAAATAAAATGCTCTATGGAGCGATAAATGGTATGTTGGCTGCATCTGGCGATCCCTATACGAATTTTTTTGATCCGGAAGAGAATAAACAATTTACGGAAATGATAGACCAAACTTTTGATGGAATTGGCGCGGAAATGGGTATGAAGGAGAGAGTTCTCATTATCGTCGCACCTCTGGATGATTCGCCAGCTCAAAAAGCAGGGCTTATGGCTGGCGATGCCGTGCTTAAGATTGACGGTACGGATACGAGTTCGTTGACGCTTGATGAAGATGTGGCGAAAATCCGTGGCGCGAAGGGAACCGATGTCAAGTTGACGATTTTTCGAGCCGGTGACAATGAGACCAAGGATATTGTCGTAAAACGCGATAAAATCCAAGTTAAAAGCGTGAAGTTTGAAATGAAATCCGATGGTATTGCCTGGATTCGTATCAGTCAATTCGGTGAACAGACAACGACAGAATTTGCCGCTGCTGCCAAACAGGCGATGAACCAAAACGCAAAGGCAGTTATCGTCGATGTGCGCAATGATCCGGGGGGGTTGCTCATTTCAGCCGTCGATATCGCGGGATATTTTTTGCCCAACAAAAGCCCGGTCGTCATCGAGGAGAATTCTGCTGGAAAACGCGATACGCTCAATTCGTCAGGTAATCCGCCATTTGGTTCTCTGCCGGTCGTCGTCCTAATCGATGGTGGTAGTGCGAGTGCGTCGGAAATCCTCGCCGGAGCACTTAAAGATGATGCGAGCGATCGTGTGACATTGGTTGGAATGAAGTCCTTCGGAAAGGGTTCGGTACAGGAGCGAATTCCCGTCACGAGTGATACCTCGGTCAAGATCACCGTGGCGCATTGGCTCACACCTTCCGGAAAACAGATCAATAAACTCGGCATTACGCCTGATGTCGAAGTACCGATCACTTCCGACGACATAACCAACAAAAAAGATCCTCAACTTGCCAAAGCCATCGAAATCCTCACAGGGAAAATTGGAAAGTAAAAGATACGGTCTCCTGATAGATTTTTTTTCAAAAAGAGTTTTTTCATGCTATACTGAAATCAGTAGGGGAATTGGTTTTATATAAAAATAAATATTAAAAATAATCGTTATGCAATACTTGCGGATCGTTGGCGGATTCTCGTTGAGCTTTTTGAGTATTTTTTTGTACTGACTTCTCCGGTGTCGGCAGCTGCCACGACGGATACATCTGCACCGGTTCCTGCGTCCAATCAATCTGTTCCTCTAGCCGGTACTGTCAATTGTTTTGACTATTACCATTTCGGTTCCGCTCAAGCCGATATCAGTACCAATTTGGCCTCGACCGTTTCGGGTGCGACATTGGGATTTACTGGGACGCTTTCCAATGACAACTCCTATCCGTTGGTGGACACTTCGGTCTATGTGAAGATTTTCCGCAAACAGACGAATGAAACCGTATGGCATCAGAACGGGCATATTTTAGTCGATCAATTTTTCGCAGCAGAGCATATCGATCTGTCGGCCAAGGGGCAGAAGCCGTTCACTTTCACTTGGAAAGTTCCATCCTATGCCCTCTCCGGAGATTACTTCGCCACCACGTATGTAGTGACACAGAAGAAATTCAATTTCTTGGGACTTACCTTCACCAATGATGTTAACGGTAATGTTGCTAATTTTAGTGTAATTGGCGAACAGACGACGAGTGTGTCAATCGACCCAAATACCCTCATGGTCGGCAACGAGAAGAGTAGTCCAGTTCAGCCTGCAGTTTCGACGGATGCTACAACACCTGTTATTTTGGGAGCGAATGTTATTAACACTACTACTCAGGTACAGATAGTACCAGTTACTTGGACCGTGTATCATTGGGATGGTGTGGGTGAGGGTAATCAGATCGATCAGCGTACTGAGAAGATCTCTCTTAACCCCAAAGAAACGAAGCATGTCACCTACACTGTGGCTGATACCAAATACCCAGTCTATTTTTCTACACTTAAGGTTGTTTACCAGGATACTTCATCTATCGTTTCATTGCGCTTTGCACGCGATGGTATCGATCGGACCCGGATCAATTTCCCAGCTGTTACTAGCTATCCATTGGAAGCTGGTAAAACCGCCACCCTATTCTCTTGTCTACACAATACATCGAATAGCGCCTCTGTTCAGAATGGTAAACTTAACCTCACAGTTACGGACAGCTCGGGAACAGTAATCGACTCATATGAATATACGGGTGATGTGACTGGGGCGATGATGGGAGTCAAACATGACTTCACGCCGAAGGAAACACTCGGTACATTTGATGTGAATGCTAAGCTATATCAAGATGGAAAGCTCGTAGATGAGTCGACGATGCACTATGACTGCACCACCCTAGGAGGAGTGTGTCCTCCAGCCAGTGCGACAACATTTCTCAAGACAATATCATCCAAGACCTTACTTCTGACACTTTTATTGCTAACCATTATGTTGGGACTGATTTGGCGGATAGTACGGTCCAAGAAGTCTTCACAGCGATTGAGAGTTTGGTTTCTCGCTCTCCTGGTCGGCGTGGCGTGGCTCGTGACCGGCACCGGTGTACAGGCGGCCAGTGTGGTAGTGAAGGGAAGTGATATTCGTGATTCTGTAGATATCGACGGATCTGGCGGGTATTGCAGTGCCAGTAGAACCTTGATCACCGCTACTTCCTCCGTTACCTACACGGCTAATGCCACGATTAACAATAGTCCGGCACCAGCTGTGTTCCCCGTCGGCACCACGGTTGTTTTTACACCGAAGTTGGGTGATATTTCTTGGTTTGCCAGTGGCAATAACTTCGATAGCCCCTATGGATTTTGGAAAGCAAATGCAGGAATGCTTCGTTTTCAGCAGTCGGTTATGCTATGGGTAGGCTGTAGCGGCGGTCAGAATTCTGGAACTTTAACGGGTTTACTCAGTGTTAATCCAGCTACTTTTACCTTTACACATACGGGAAGTACAGCGAGTCTCGATTGTTCGGTGGCCAAGGGTAAAGAAACCTGTACGATAACATCGGCGGGGAGTGTAATGACCCAAGTACATTTTAGTAATACCTATGGCAAGCTGTATACTTTCAATAGACGTTCAGAAACGCCAACCACTCCACCTTCTCTGAATACTGTTTACTCTGCTGCTGAAATAGGCCTCTCTTTTATTGCTAGTAATCCAAATAACCCTCCAGTGGCACCAGTCGTTACTGATACCAATACGATTGATAGCCAACATGGACAGGGATCCATAAATGATCCGTTTACTATAAGTGCCGTTTCGACTGATCCGGAAGAGGATATGCTGCGGTATGGTTTTGACTGGAATATAGATGGTGCGGTGGATGAATGGGTACCTGTGTCAGGCTATGTCGCCTCCGGTAGGAGCAGTTCGCTCAGTCACACTTGGACTACGGAGGGTACGAAACTATTCCAGGTTTTAGCACAGGATAAAAATGGGGGCTCATCGGGTTTCACTCAACATACGATTACTATCGCCCAGAAAATTAAGATCTGCCAAAATGCTTGCAATAGTGGTTTCGCTCCGGTCATACCTGTCGGACAGACGACAGGTACCATCTCGAATCTGACTAGCCCAGTCAAACTCGTTGCCTGCGCGAATAGTGATGCAGCTTGTGGAAATAGCGCCAATACTCTGACGAATAGCACGGTCACTTGGTCAGTCATCAATAACCCTTCCGGTAAAGTCACCGTTAATCCGACCAATTCGGTAAGTACGACTGTCTCTCAGAATACCGGAGGGAAAGCGGATAGCGCCACGGTTCATATTGCTTTCCCGTCCACTACCTATGCGCCGCGAGATATTAATGCGGTAGTGCCGTGTACGCCCAATTGCAAGTTCGACAGTGATCCCAGTACGAAATGTCAAGATGTGGTCATCCATGGTACGGATTTGAATCATTGCGGTGGATCATGTCAGGCAACTGGCACCAAGGCCTGCGATTCCAATTGGAATGAGGTAGCGCCGTAAGCTCGCCAAAATCGAAGAAACCGAGTCTTACGAACTCGGTTTTTTTGTGGGAATGAAATTTTCTCAAAAAGAGTTTTTTCGTGGTATACTGGAAGGGACAGTAGTGGTCTTTAGGGTTTCAAAAAAAATACACAAGTTGAGAATATTTTTCCTGTGAATCAACCACCTCGTCATTTCCCGAAAAGAGTCCTTTCGGATATTCGTCCGCGTGTTTTTGTTGCGCCGCAACAGCCATCTTCTCAGGTTTTCCCTGAACGATTCAGTGAAATAAAAAGCGATCAAGAAGAAAGTTTTTTTGAGAGCGAGCCATCAAAGAATATATTGCAAGAAGAGAGTTGGCTCGGAGCGGAGACTTTTGGTGGAGGCGTGACTAACCCGGAGCGAGTGTCGATTGATGAGGATGCGACCTCACCACAAAAAAAATCGGTAATCGAGGAATCGGTGTTCTCGTCCGTACCGACTATTCCTATCGTGATGGGCGTCAAGCATTCCTTCAATGGCCGGATTTATCATGGTCATCGTATTACATCGCCTCCTCCCCCCGTCGAAGAGCCAGAGCAAATAGCTTTGCCTATCGAAGGCGAAGAAGAGTTTATTTCAGCTGTTGTATTTTCAGAAAAATTTTTCAAATTTACAGACCGACTGAAAGAAGAATGGGGGATACTTCAAGAATCATCCGGTTTAGTTGGGCACACTCTTTTGAGGCAGTTGACCATGACCGCTCTGCTGCGACCAAAGCGGTTGGCGTTGGTTGCGAGTGTCGTGGCCGTAGTGTGGGGCGGTGCATTGGTGCATCGCGGTTTGGATTTGCGTGGTCAGGTTTTGGGTGTGTCGCAAACAGGAGTGAATCAACTCCAATCAGCGGTCGGGGATCTGAAGAATAAAAATTTTGATGGCTCACAACAGAGTTTTGAAAGTGCCGCTCAAGCATTCGGGGATGCATCCCAACAATTGAATGATTGGAATAGTACTTTGGTGGAAATTTCACAGTTTATCCCAGGAGCTTCACAGCTCGCTTCGGGCAAATACGCGCTTGATGCCGGACAGCATTTCGCGTTGGCGGGCGCAGCGATGAATCCTGTGATCAAGGATTCCCTCGATGCGTCTAAACAGGGATTGAATGGATTGCCACTGCTCGACCTCCTCCAAAAGAGTCAGGACGCGACCAAAACGGCACTTCAAGAACTCTCTCAGGCGCAGGAGGATCTCGCTAAGGTGAAAATCGATGATTTACCGGCAAACAAGCAAGCGCAATTTTTGCAGATACGACAAAATCTTCCGACCATCACGAATTCGATGCAGATTTTTCTCGATCAAAGTGCTCTTTTGGCTGATGTGTTCGGAGTCAATGGTCCTCGGAAGTATCTTTTCTTGCTTCAAAATAATCAGGAGGCTCGTGCTACTGGGGGTTTTATCGGCACCTATGCGTTGTTGGATATCAATAATGGTCGCGTGCGGAAATTTTTCGTCGACGGAATTTTCAATCCCGACGGTCAATTGACACAGAATATCGTGCCACCATCGCCGCTTCAAAAAGTGAGTGGGGTGTGGAGTCTGCATGATAGCAACTGGTTTCCTGATTTTCCTCTGTCCGCGCAGAAGGCCATTTCGTTTTACGAAAAAACCGGTGGTCCGACCATGGATGGTGTCATCACGCTTACGCCGACCGTTATCCAAAAACTTCTTACGCTCACGGGGCCAATCACACTCGATGAATATGGTGTCACTTTGGATTCCGATAATTTTATGGCGCTGGTGCAGGATCAGGTCGAGTTTCATTATGACAAGGATGAGAACAAACCGAAAAAAATCCTTGCCGATCTCGTGCCATTACTCCTCGATCGTTTGGCGGGTATGCAGAGCATCGGTCAGGTGAAGGCGGCTCTTGCGATGATGGAAGCATCCCTCAATGAAAAACATATCTTGCTGTATTCGAGTCGGGATACCATCGAGCAGAAAATCAAGGAAACCGGTTGGTCGGGTGAGGTGATCGATACGAAGCGGGATTATCTGAGTGTGATCAATACGAATATCAGTGGGTATAAGACCGATGGCGTGATCGATCAGAGTATCCGACATCAAGCCGCTATTGCCGATGATGGTTCGATTGTCGATACGGTGACTATCACTCGACACCACACGGGTGGCAACACCCCGTATGATTTTTGGAACCGGGTGAATGCGGATTATATGCGCGTATTTGTTCCCGAGGGCTCGACTCTGCTCGACGCGAGTGGCTTTACCCGGGAGACGGTGCAGTCACCACTGGATTACAAGGCGTTGAATTTTTCTACTGATCCGGATGTGGTTGCGGAGGAGAGTGGCACGACGGTGGATGAGAAAACCGGCACTCGGATGTATGCACAGTCCGGTAAGACAGTGTTTGCCAACTGGGTGTATGTCAGTCCCGGTGAGACGGCCACGGTTTCGTATAAATATAAGTTACCGTTTCGTGTCGAGTCAGCGAATGATTCCGTTCGCGGTTCTTACAGTGTACTTTTTCAAAAACAATCGGGGTCGCTGGGGAGTAAACTTGTCTCTGAAACAATATTTCCTCAATCGTGGAAGGTGTTGTGGAATACGGCCGATGAGGCTATCCATATTTCCGATACGGCATTGGGTTTTGACAAAGACTTGCAAACAGATCGGTTTTATGGGATAGTATTCGGGTATCCGAATTAGGGAGTTATGCGCTTGTTTTTCGAATTATGCAACGATGGAAGCTTTTCGTGGAGCGATGTTACCAGCCGATCCAGTCCGTGATGTTCTCGGCGGCAGTCATCGGGGTGGCGGGGATTTTGAGCCGATTACTCGGCTTATTTCGTGACCGATTATTGGCCTCGTCGTTTGGTGCGGGCGATACTTTGGACGCGTATTATGCCGCCTTCCGCATTCCTGATACGATTTATGGTCTCCTGATTGCGGGCGCTCTTTCGGCTGCCCTGGTGCCGGTATTCATCCAGACGCGGACGGAGAAGGGGGAATCTGCCTCATGGCGGTTGGTCTCGGACTTCCTTACGATATTAGTCGAGAGTATCTTCGTCATCACTCTTTTGGCGTTTCTTTTTTCGCCGGTGATTTTGAATTATCTTGTACCAGGATTTGTCGGTGAGAAGCGAGAATTGACGCTCGAGCTTACCCGGATCATGCTCCTCTCGCCATTAATTTTTGGTATGAGCGCCGTATTCGGTGGTGTGCTCATCGCGCAGAAACAATTTTTCGTCTATTCGTTGGCGCCGCTCCTGTATAATGTCGGGATTATTTTCGGCATCCTCTTTGGTATTCCGTTGTTCGGAGTTTCGGCCTTGGGGTATGGTGTGCTTTTGGGTTCGTCTCTTCACTTTCTGTTGCAATGGCGGGCTGCGGCGCGATTGGGATATCATTTTCAAAGTCGGATTTTCTCCGCGTGGAAGGATAAGCTCGTGCGCCAGGTTATATGGTTGATGATTCCGCGTTCGTTGGGGATGGCGATGAGTCAGGTCAGCCTTTTGTTGATCGCGTATTTTGCTTCTAGTCTTCCATCAGGGAGTTTGGCGGAGTTTTCGTTGGCGATCAATTTGCAGGCGGTGCCACTTGGATTGTTCGGGGTAGCTTTTTCATTGGCGGTATTTCCGACGCTCTCCCGCTATGCTGCCGAACAGGATCTGACAGATTTTTTCTCTTTGCTGGCGAGTACGACCCGCCGTATTCTTTTTTTCGTTCTGCCGATGACCGTCCTCTTTATCGTTTTGCGGGCACAGATCGTCCGTATTGTTTTGGGTGGCGGTTATTTTAATTGGGAGGATACGATTCTGACATACAAGGTTTTGGGAATTCTCTCGCTCAGTCTATTTGCGCAGAGTCTCGTCCAACTTTTTTCGCGGGCTTTTTTCGCCCTGCACAATACGCGTACGCCATTGTTCGTTGCGGTCGTCAGTGAAGTGGTGCAGATTATTCTCCTCATTACGCTGGTTCCGCGATTGGGGCTGCTCGCTCTGGCGGCGGCGTTTGCGATATCGAGTGTGGTTAATTGCGTGTTGCTTTACTGGTTGCTGCGCCGGCGATTGTCGAGCGTGTGGCAGGAGCGATTGGTACTCGTGCCGACCGCCAAAATTCTCATTGCGTCATTGGGAGCGGGGATTGTTGCACAACTCACCAAGACATGGTTCGGTCTCAATCTCAGTCCGCTCGACACCTTCGTGAGCGTGTTTTTCCAGGCGAGCATCACCACGCTGACCGCGCTCAGCATCTTCCTTATTCTGAGTCAGCTGATGCATATCGAAGAATTCGAATATCTCAAAAAGTTCATCCAAAAGAAAGTGCTCAACCAACCAACCACCCTTATGCCCGACGAAACCCACGGGTAATTTCAATGAGGATTATTTTTTTGTTTGTGTGTTTCGGAAAAACTCCTTATAATAGGGGATAGAAGAGCGATATATTTTTCTTTTTTTCTTTATGACTTCACCATCCATCCCGCAGGAAACGACTAATATTAACGATGAACGCGCCGTACGTTTGGATAAGCTGCGCCAGATCGAAGCGCTTGGTATTCACTCACATCCTGATCAGTTTGAAAAAACGCATACGGTCAGCGATATTCTCCAACATGGCGAGCAGGAGACTGTTCGATCTAATGAGGAAGTGCAGGCAAATCCTCAACCAGCTTTCCGTACTGCTGGACGTATCATCGGTCTCCGCCGTCACGGAAAAATGTTTTTTGCTGATATCCAAGATGAGACGGGTGTTTTGCAATTGTGTTTATTCCAGAATGTTGTGGGTGAGAAAATCTATCAACAACTTTTCGATTTCTTGGATTTGGGTGATTTTATCGGTGTCTATGGTGAGTTGGCCACGACGCGACAGGGGAAACTCGCCCTCGTGACGACGGAGGCGACCCTGCTCGGTAAGGCGCTGCGACCATTGGCCGGGAAATTTCACGGTCTCGAAGACACGGAGAAGAAGTATCGCCAGCGGTATTTGGATACCTTGGCCGATCGCGAATCATTCCATCGGTTCGTCGTTCGGAGTCGGCTCGTGCAATCCATCCGCACACGACTTCTTGGCAAGCACTTCACCGAAATTATGACCCGCACACTCCAACCGCAGGCTGGTGGCGCCGTGGCCAAACCGTTCCTCACGCACCACAATGCCCTCGATCAGGATTTCGCATTGCGTATTTCGCCCGAGCTCGACCTCAAGACGGCTATCATCGCCGGGTTTGATCGAGTGTTCGAGTTCGCGACGAATTTTCGCAATGAGGGTATCGACCCGAGCCATTTACAGGAATTTCAGATGCTCGAGTGGTACTGCGCGTATGAAAACTTCGAGCGTGGCATCGAATGGACGACGGAAATTATGCGCGAATGCATACCCGAAGCCTTGGGCGCGAACACCTTCACCGTCTACGATCGACAGGGGACTGCTTGCGAAATCGATATCGCCGCTCCGTTTCGTCGTGTCACCTTTGGCGAACTCCTTGCCGAACAGGGCGTGGACATATTCGCCTCGAAAGAAGAGTTGGCAGTTGTTGCGAGACAGAATGGTTTACTGGAAGAAGAGATTCGTACCCGTTCGCGCGGTAACCTGCTCGATGAGATTTATAAGAAACTGGTGCGACCGAATATTATCCAGCCGACATTCATCACACATCACCCGGCCGACCTGCTGCCTCTGGCACGGCAGAATGATGCCGACCCGCGGCTCGCAGATAGCTATCAACTGTTGATCGCTTCGTGGGAAGTGGTGAAGGGGTATAGCGAGCTCGTCGACTCGACTCGTCAGCGCGCGATGCTCGAGGAGCAATCCCGAGAGAAAGCCAGTGGCGATGAAGAAGCAATGTCTGTCAATGAGGAATACCTCGCCGCGATGGAGCACGGTATGCCGCCGATCACCGGTTGCGGTATCGGTATCGATCGCCTCGCCACCCTCATCACCGGGCAAAAAAACCTCCGCGATTGCGTCCTTTTCCCCTTGATGAAGCCTGATGACGGGTATGAATCTATCTGAGGCTTGACAAATTTACTGAGAGATGCTAAAAATGGAGTACATTCCCTGGAGAAAATTCTTGGGAATAAAAGTATTCATTAACAATATAACTGTAGTAAAAAAGCTCGGGAGGGCTTTGTCATGAAAAAAATAGCTTTAAAAGTAATAATGATGGTTTGTGGACTGCTTGGCGCGGGGATTGCTCTGGCTGATAGCCCATTCATGATTGTGTACAAATATCAGGCATATACACAGGTGCCTAATCCGTACCGATCCGAGCTTGTGTTTACTCCAGGGTCGACAGCCTTGGGGACACAGTTCGTAACTGATGCGGTATCGCCGTATCCGAACGCAACCCTCAATGATCTTGGAGAGTCTCTTGATTTCTCGAAAATTAGACAGGCTTGTTTTGGGGATAACACGAACAACTGGACATGTCCTGCTAGTACGCCACTCAACAGGTGGGCGCACGGCGAGTACACCATCTTCACCTTGGGGAATACGCCCGAGGGGATGGTGAGCGCTACCACGGGTGGAAATGTCTATCTACTCTACCAATCTGATCAGCATGGTTTGCTCACCTTGTGGGCCAAGGGTGGGGATGGCATACTTCCAATGAACAGTATTCCAGCTCCGTGGCAAGCGACTTGGGAAAGTATTCCGTGGAGTCGAACGGCTGAGGGTAATATTAGTTTTGGCACGCCGATGCCTTCCTCGGTCGTATTCATAGCCAAAGAAGGAAGGCTAGTTGCCACCTTCGGTAGTAATGTTTTGGGGAGTAAGTTTTCTCGGACGGTATCGCTTGGAGCACGAGAGCTGGGAGTCGTGTGGAATGGTGTCGTCGCGGGCTGGAATGATCCTGTGAAAGGGTCGTTCAGTGTCGATGCGAACGGTAATGCGATTTTGACTATTGTAGGGCTTACGCCGAGTGATTGCGGGAACATTTCCGTGCCGTTATCGGTTGATAGGCCTTATCTGGTGCTCGATAAGTTTGACTCAATCGTAGGTGCTGGGAAGGGCAGTCAGGACATATGTCTTGACGGCAAATAGAAAGCTTAATGGTTGAAAAAACAACCAGATAGGCATAATGTAGTATGAGCGGGAAGAATTCTTACAAAAGAATTCGACCCGCTTTTTTAATGGGAATGTTAAATTCAAAACGCCTATTGACAGCGAGAGAAGAAGTGCTAAGATAGTCGTATGAGTCACATCGCACACACAAATTTCTGGTTTAGTTTTTACTTTACGGAACTCCCTCGGGAGACTTGTGGTGTTGCGTGATTTTTTCTGAATCAAGCAATACAGACGGGTCCCTCGCGGGATCTGTTTTTTGTTTGGTTGGAAATCAATGAACAGTTCGTTTACAATTTTACAATTAGGGTAGGTGGGTTATGAAAACGCGAGAATATTCTGCAGTGGACAGAATAAAAAATCCATGGGATGCGGTCGACCGTTTGGTAGTGGTCAAAGGTCAGACTGTGGGATGGGAGGCTGTGCCCATTGAAGCACAACAAGGACAAGATTTGGTAATGGTAGAAGTTAAGACCGTGCAGGAGGTTATACCGGCGGGAAGTGCAGGGTATAATCCTGGGTTGCTCGTACACAAACGGCATTTAGACGCCTTCCCCGAGAGAGAGTATTATTTCTACCTAGAAGGGAAAATAATAAGTGAAGAGAATCCATATCAAAATGGGCAGCCAGTCAGGTTTTGTGTTATTCCGGATTCATGTCTCTATGTTATTTGTGAGGGGAACTAAATATGTTCTCCTTCCGGCTCGTCGAAAACTATCGACGAGCCTTTTTCTTTGGGCTATTTTTCGTTTTTGGGCTATGATGAAGGTATGAAAAAGCAAACGAAAGTAAACATATGGGTGGGGGGAGTTTGTCTGATACTAGCAGTGTCGGGTTGGTTGTGGTTTGTTTACTTCGTAAAGACGGGTAAGAATATTCCTGTAGTGGAAAATACGGAGGTTATTGAAAAAAAGATAAATCTTCCAACTAAAGAAGAACCGCCTCCGGTGATAAATATCCCAGAACAAGTATCGTCCGCAAAAACAGTTGTCATGGATACTGAGAAAATGCAGTCTGTACCGTTTACCTCGCAGGCGCCACGTGGTCAGTGGAGTACCGCGATGTTTCAGGATGCGTGCGAGGAAGCGAGTGTGTTGATGGCGTATGCGTGGACACAAGGGCAGACAAAATTGACAGCTCATGAAGTGGATCGGGATATTCGGGCGATGTCGGCGTGGGAGATTAAGCGTTTTGGCCAGGATGTCGACCTCTCGCCCGAGGATACGGCGGTGTTGATGCGGGAGTATTGGAAATGGCAGAATGTTTCGGTGCAGGATGGTATTTCGAAACAGGATATCATCAATGTTTTGTATGATGGTGCTGTGGTGATCGTGCCGACGAATGGCAAGGCCTTGAAGAATCCATTCTTCACAGATGGTGGTCCGGCTGAACATATGCTCGTAATCATCGGGTACGACCCGAAGCAAAAACAATTTATCACGAATGATCCGGGGACGAAGCGTGGGGCGGGCTATCGGTACGATGAGAATGTGCTTTATGGGGCTATTCGTGCCTATCCGACGGGGGATCACTTGCCGATAGTCGGTGTGCGGAAAGCGATGATCGTGGTGACGAAATAAGGCTGATAGAATGAGTGATCTTGAGGTCTTGACAAAGTACCAATAAGTATGCTATAGTTTTGAGGTTATTTATCAACAACTACATCAACACAAACAACAAAAACCAGGAGAAGATGATGAGCACAGAAGATAAAAGAAACATCAGCGTAAGTTGGATGGATGGAAAGGAATGGCTGAATCTCGCGATTGAGGAGAAAGCAGCTGGTCAGCTAAGAGAGATGGCGAAATTTTTGGATAACGAAAGCTCAGAGGAAAAAATATCGACTCTGGGGGCTGCCGCCAATAATAAGAAAAAAGCTGTAGAATTAGCGTTTGAAATTGGTTCAAAGGCGGTACTTCTCAAGGCTTTGCGGGAGGCGGTGAAGAATACTGATGATGTTATCACTATTTATTTAGTTGCAGAAAACCAAAGTGGGAAAAGATTGCAGGGAGTAAAAGTTTTATAGGATTTCTGGCTAGTAGTTTTTCTGTCTCGACCCGTTGGCAAATTTTGTCGGCGGGTTTTTATATAGGGAAAAATTAAGTGTTTAGGCGTGGGTGAAAAGCGGGATTATGCTACAATGTACTAGTAAGAAAGATACTAACTTTACTCTTTTTCTCTTGATCTATGGATATTTTTTTGTTGGGAATTATTCTCTTGGTGAATATAGTCG
>Ga0194044_10000731_pt1 | contig 16369 bp, 16 predicted proteins | sample JunL4417m_MetaG_FD_155460 | JGI IMG/M metagenome (GOLD analysis project Ga0194044, IMG submission 155460) | Anoxic zone freshwater microbial communities from boreal shield lake in IISD Experimental Lakes Area, Ontario, Canada - Jun2016-L442-17m | ecosystem: Environmental > Aquatic > Freshwater...
ACCTTGAACCGTTGAACTTTGAACGCGCCCGGGCCGCCGCCCGCGCGCCCGGCAGTGAACCACGAAACAGACGAAACAGACGAAAAAAAGCCAGCCCCCAAATCCCAGCCGCGAAAGAACACAAAGAACGCGAAAGCGCCCGGCACCCATCAAGGTTCCATTTTGTTCCAGTTTGTGGGACGCCGGAACAAACTGGAACGAAATGGAACCTTGAAGTCCCTTGCCGCACTACTCGTTTACGAGGTTCACTCCCAATCCGACGGGCGCAAGTCTGCCTTGGCTTCCTTTATCGCACGCTCAAGCAGACGTAGAAGCCCCAGGTTCGGGCTACGGTCGGGTGTGAAAGCCGATATGTTCTGAACCTGGCGCGATAGCTGAGCATGTACAAGGCCACCTGCGGTCCGCCAGCGGGGTGCGCCCCTGGGCAGCCCCGAAGATCCCACTTTTGAGCGCCCGCCGTGTTCCGGGCGGCCTCCGGGCGGCAAAACGCATTCGGAACCCCTAACCCCACCCAGAAAATAGCAAAACAGTACGGATTTATTCTGGGCGTGACAAAGCGCCGTGATTCTGAGAATCCTGTCTGATGAACAACGAAATTGCCGTCATTAAAACCAATGAAGGCGAACTCATCGTCGAGTTTTGGCCCGATGTCGCTCCGAAAACCGTCGAGAATTTCAAGGCCCTGGCTCGGAAAGGGTTTTACGACGGCACCTGCTTTCACCGGGTGATCAAAGGGTTCATGATCCAGGGTGGCGACCCGTTAACCAAGGACTTGAAGCAGGAAGCCCGCTGGGGGACAGGGGGACCGAGCCACAAAGTCAAAGCTGAGTTTAGTGACCGTCATCATGACCGCGGGGTTCTTTCCATGGCCCGCTCCCAGGATCCCGACTCCGCCGGCAGTCAGTTTTTCATATGTCACGGCAACCCGCACTTTTTGGATCGGCATTACACCGCGTTTGGGAAACTGATTAAAGGCGACGACGTATTGGAGAAGATTGCCACGACGCCAACGCACCCTCAGGATCGCCCGGACAAGCGCATGGGGGTCGAGAGCATCAAGATCGTTCCGGCCGACTCGGTAAAACTAAGGGATTAGTGATTAGTGGCTGCCAACGGGCCTGTTAAATCAGGAACTGCCGATCTCGAAGCGCGTCGTTGCCAATTCCCGGTCACCAATCTCCCTGCCAGATGCCCAAACCCTGGGAAAAGATCAGCTCGCAGCCGGCCGGTGATTATCGGATTTTTACGATTCGGACCGACCGATCAATATCTCCGCGGACCCATAAAGCGCATGATTTCCATGTCATTGATTGCGTCAACTGGGTGAACGTCGTTGCCATCACCCCCGACGGTTGCCTGGTGATGATCGAGCAATACCGCCACGGTTCGAGCACCGTCGAGTTGGAAATTCCCGGCGGCATGATCGACGCCAAAGACGCATCACCCGTGGCAGCGGCATTGCGCGAGTTGCGCGAGGAAACGGGCTACGAGGGGGAGAATCCGCAGATGATTGGCCAGATTTTCCCCAACCCGGCGATCATGAGCAATATCTGCTACACGGTTCTGGTGGACAATTGCCACTGCCGGCACCCGGTCGAATTCGATCATGGCGAAGATTTGGTGACGCGGCTGGTGCCCGTGACCGATCTCGCGCAATTAGTGGCGGCGGGCAAAATCCAGCATTCATTAGTAGTCGTCGCGCTCTACTACTTTGAACTGTGGCAACGCCGAACCGGCAAGAGTTAGATCACTACGCCAGTCTAACTGGAATCCCGCTGGCGGCCAGGAACCGCTTCACATCCCCGACCGTGAACTCGCCGAAGTGAAAGATGCTGGCGGCCAGGAACCGCTTCACATCCCCGACCGTGAACTCGCCGAAGTGAAAGATGCTGGCGGCCAGGACGGCGTCCGCTTTGCCCTCGAGCAGCACCTCGGCCATGTGCTCCAGGTTGCCTGCGCCGCCGCTGGCCACGACGGGCACGCCGACCGATTCACTGATGCGTCGCGTGATGACCAGATCAAAGCCCGCCTTCGTCCCGTCTGCGTCGATGCTGTTGAGCACGATCTCGCCTGCGCCGAGTGAGACGGCACGTTTGGCCCACTCGACAGCCTCCAGACCAGTCGCCTTGCGACCGCCATGAGAGAATACTTCCCACCGGTCGGGCGCGGCCTTCTTCGCATCGATGGAGACCACTATGCACTGGCTGCCGAACTTCTCGGCCCCGGCGCGGATCAAGTCCGGGTTTGCCAGCGCCGAGGAGTTGATGCTGATCTTGTCGGCGCCCGCCCGCAGCATGGTGTACATGTCGTCCACCGAACGCAGGCCGCCGCCGACCGTGAGCGGCATAAAGCATTGGTCCGCTGCACGCTCGACCACCTCCACCATGGTCGCCCGGCCATGCGCGCTGGCGGTAATATCGAAGAAGACCATTTCGTCGGCGCCCTGCTCGTTGTAGCGCAAGGCCAGCTCGACCGGATCGCCCACGTTGCGCAGTCCGCCGGCTTCGGCGACGCCGAACTGGACGCCGCGGGTGACCTGGCCCGCATGCACGTCCAGGCATGGTATAACACGTTTTGCGATCATCGCTGCTCATTGAACCGGTTTAATGAGCAGCAATCAACATCTTCTGAGCCGCGCCAATGGCGAGCCAGGGCGGATTCAAGAACCTGCAAAATCGTAGCCGCTGACGGTAGTCGGCGCACTTTTTCTCGATTATCGGAGTGTTAGCGCCGACTGCCGTCGGCGGCTACGATTTCTTGAATCCGCCCTGATGGCGAGCGATGTCCGCTTGCGCGGCCGGTGTGAATATCATTCGGGTTGCACAGGTGGGTGAGGGTGTTAGTCTGGTGCCATGAACAGCGAAGCTTCATCCGAGAGTCCGTTCCATTTGCAGCCGGACAAACCGGGTTTTGAGGCGCTGGCCAATGATAACAGTTTCCGGTTTTGGTGGGCGTCGGAACTGGCGGTTATCCTCGGCTACGAGAGTCTGAACAACATGGATTTGTGGCGGTTGCGGCGGCACAAAGGCGTTCCACCCGGCCGCTCGCCGCTGGACTTCATGGGCAAAACGGATCTGGCGGCCGAAGACATCAAGGAAGTTCACAAGAAACTGAAGTTTTCCCACCTCGAAAATGAAAATCGCCTTCACTCCGGTAGTGTATGAACACGCGGCACGGCTGATCGGGCGGGTGCCCTGGGAAGTTTCGCGCGATCCCGATCTGATGTTCGCGGGGCATCGCGCGGCGTATCTCGAATATCACCACCAGGTAATTGCCGTCGGGATCGACATCTACAACCTCGAAGCCGAGGCCTACGGCGCCCGGATCGAGCCCTGCGATGACGACGCCATTCCGGCCATTCACAAGCCCTTGCTAAATTCGCTGGAAGACGGACTTTTGCTAAGGCCGTTTAATCCACGGCAGGACGGTCGCATCCCAATGGTGCTGGCGGTCGGGCAACGGCTCAAGCGCGAGTTTCCGGAAGCGGATGTGCGCATTCCGGTGGCCGGGCCGTTCTCCATTGCCTTCAATTTGCGGGGCATCAGCAGCTTATGCGAGGATGTTGTGTTGCGGCCTGAAACGACCCGGGAGTTTCTGATGCGTCTGGCGGAGAACCAGGCTGCGCTCTGTCAGGCGGTGGCTGCGGCCGGATTAGATGTGGCTTTCTTTGAATCGGCTGCTGCCCCTCCGATTCTGTCGCCGCGCCAGTTTCGCGAGGTTGAAATGCCCGCGCTGCGTCGCATGCTTGAGCTTGCCGCTGATTGTCTGGGGCATCCGGTTCCCTGCATCATGGGCGGCAACACGTATCTCATTTTGCAGGACATTCTCGCCACGGGCACCAACTACCTGGTCTGCAACGTGGAAACCAACCAGGCTGCTTTCGTCGAGTCAGTCTCGAGATCACATCCGCACGTGAGAATTCGCGTCAATCTCGATCCAAGAGTGGTGGCTTGCCGTGAGCCGGAACGGATTTACCGAGCGATTGACCGGGTGCTGGAAATTGCCGGGGGGCGGCCCAACTGCGTCATGGGCACTGGCGCGCTGCCTTATGAGACTCCGCCTGAGAACATCCGTTTGATCAAGGAATACGTTGCTGACGCATCTTGCCCGCGGCGTTAAATTCCACGGGATTGGCGAGCCGCCGGTCGGACGGCAGCGCCTCTGTGCCGATGGCAATTCTCAAATGCCGGTTTGCGGCAATTGAAAATATCAAGCCTTGACGGCTTTGGTCTTGAGCGCACCCTGAGCGATTTTGATCAACTCGCTGAACGCGGCCGCATCGGTTGCGGCGAGGTCCGCAAGGATCTTGCGGTCGAGCGCGACTTTGGCGGCCTTGAGACCCTCCATGAATCGGCTATAAGTGATTCCGGCGGCACGGGCGGCAGCGTTGATACGGATTTGCCAGAGAACGCGGAACGTGCGTTTCTTCACGCGGCGATCTCGGAAAGCGTATTGGCGGCCATGGTCAACCGCGTCCGAGGCGTAGCGGTAGAGTTTGGAGCGGCGCATCCGGAAGCCTTTGGCGGCTCGAATCATCCGGGTGCGGCGTTTGCGGGAAGCTGGCGCGTTGGTAACTCGCATGAATTAGGTAATAGTTGATGGTTGAAAGTGGATGGGCGATGTCAGTGGCTGAACGGCAGGTTTTGGGTGATGCGATACTTATCAGTCGCATGCACCTCGGTGGAGCCTCGCAACTTGCGGCGGCGCTTGGGTCTCTTGGTTTGACAGAGGTGTCTTCGGCCTGCGCTCGAGCGCAGCACTTTTCCGCTGGCGGTTATCTTGAACCGCTTGGCCACGGACTTCTTGGTCTTAATGCCTTTTGGACGTCGCATAAATCAATTCACTTAGTTTCAAAAAGAGGCGGAACTATAGATGGCACCGTCAACCGAATCAAGCTGTATTTTGGGTATTTCTTCGCACGCCACCAAACCAGGGTTCCGGGGTTGCGAAATGCATGAATTGTTTTGGTGTCAATTCTGATGTTGACACCCGCAAGCCGGCTCGCTAAACAGGGGCAGAACCTGTGAAAAGTCAGCGCGACCATGAAAAATCAATCCTTCCTCACCAGGGCAACCAGGCTGCTGCCGCTGTTTTTGCTATTGGTATTGCCTGCGGCAGTGCAGGGACAATTCACCTACCAGACCAATAATGGCGGGATCACCATCACGAGCTACAGGGGTTCGGACGGTACGGTGATCATCCCGAGCACGACCAATGGGTTGCCGGTTACCGGCATCGGGGATTGGGCTTTTGAAGACGCCAGTAGCATGACGAACGTCACGATCCCGGGCAGCGTCACCAACATCGGGGACTATGCTTTTGACTTTTGCTCGGCCCTTACCAGCGTCACGATCCCGGGCAGTGTTATCCATATTGGACTGGCTCCGTTTGTTTCCTGCAAGTCCCTGACGGCGATCACGGTGGGAGACCAACAATCCCGCCTATGCCAGTTTGGACGGTGTGCTGTTCAACCACGACCAAACCACGCTCATTCAATGCCCAGGGAGCAAAGCCGGAGGTTTCACGATCCCAAACAGTGTCACGAACATCGAGGACAGCGCGTTCGATAGTTGTTCTGCTCTGACCAGTGTCAACATCCCCGGCAGCGTCATCTGCATCGCGAGCAGTGCGTTCAGGGGTTGCAGAAGCCTGACCAACGTCATGATCCCCAGCAGCGTTACCTCTATCGATTCCGCTCCATTCCCTGCCTGCAGCGCCCTGGCGGCGATCCTGGTGGACACCAACAATCCCGCGTATGTCGGTTTGGAGGGTGTGCTGTTCGACAAGAACCGCACGATCCTTATCCAATACCCGGGGGCCAAAGCCGGAGGCTACACGATCCCCGACGGCGTCACTGACATTGGCGACCTTTCGTTCTATAGCTGCGCCAGCCTGACGAGCGTGACGATCCCGGACAGCGTCACCCTCATCCGGCGCTACGCGTTTAGCTCTTGCCGGGGCCTGACCAATGTCACGATGGGCAACCACGTCAGCGACATCGGGTACCATGCGTTCGCCGTCTGCATCAGCCTGCCCAGTGTCACGATCTCCAACACCGTCACCAACATCGGGCAAACGGCGTTCCAAGCCTGCTCCAGCCTCACGAGCGTCACGATTCCCGCCAGTGTTGCCAAAGTCGGAGATGGTGCCTTCACCTTCTGCTCGCGCCTGGCGGCGATCATCGTGGATACCAACAACCCCGCCTATCTCAGTTTGGATGGGGTGATGTTTAGCAAGGACCAGACCACGCTCATCCAGTGCCCGGGGGGCAGGGCCGGAAGCTACGCCGTCCCCAACAGCGTCACTAACATTGGAAACGGCGCGTTCGAGGCGTGCGTCGGCTTGACCGGAGTTTATTTCCATGGCAACGCCCCCGGCCTGGGTTGGGATATATTTTACGGTGACGGGCTTGCCACGGTCTATTTCCTGCCCGGGACCACGGGCTGGGGTCCGCAGTTTGGAGAGCTTTCGACGGCATTATGGAGGCCCCAAATCCAGACCAGCGACAATCGCTTTGGCGTGCGGACCAATCAATTCGGGTTCGACATCGCTTGGGCCAGCGGTATGACCGTGGTGGTCGAGGCGAGCGCGAACCTGGCCAATCACGACTGGACCCCGGTGCAAACCAACACCCTTACCGGCCCCTCCTCCTATTTTAGCGATCCGCAGTGGACGAATTATCCCAGCCGCTTCTACCGACTGCGCTGGCCGTGAGGCGCGGGAGCCGGGGCGCGCGAAAAGCCAATTCAGGTGCTGCTGCTGCTAAGGCATCCCACGGCGAACTTCTTCAACCAACAACCGTTCTGGAAGCCGCAAGTCTGGGAGCCTCGCGAGACCGCGCCCGGAATCAAAGCCAAAGATCATTTCGACGCACTGAAGCTGGTTCGCAACGATCTCACGGGGGGCTGACGCGTTCTTCAATCAACCGTTCTCACCTCCTGATTTGGTCGAGAACTACCTTCGAACCACGAAAGCTGGAACAGAGATCGTTGGGGCCGCGCTCCAGGATTCCGGCATCCACGGTTTCAACTGCACACGCTTCGACGAGATTGCAGCAGTCATGTTGAAAGAGGGAATTCATCCCGAAGTGAAAGAAAAACTCGATTTCATCCAACAAGCCTTCGGCCTGTGAGCAACTGCGAGGTCCCCAACCCAATCCTCTGACCTCAGTTCGCCCTTCGAGGAACCGATGGAACACTGGTGGATGATCGAGGTCCGGCTCCCGGTGGCGGCTGTTCGTAGGCGAACTGGTCGTCGTCCTTCACTTCCTTTTTCAGGCGGTAAAGCTCCTGCTTGAGCTTGGCGACGGTCTCCTTTTGCGCCGCATCGTTGTAGAGGTTGTGCAATTCGTCAGGGTCTTTCACCAAATCGAACATCTCCCACTGGTCCTTTTTCCAAAAACAAATCAGCTTGTGCGTCGTCGTGCGAACGCCGTAGTGCGCCCGGGTGTTGTGGTCGCCCGGATCATGATAATAGCGGTAGTAATAGCTCGTGCGCCAATCAGCCGGGCGCTCGCCCTTTAGCAGCGGCACCAGGCTGCGGCCCTGCATGTCGGGTGACACCGGCTGTCCGGCGATGTCCATAAACGTGGATGTGAAATCAGGATTGATGGCCATCGTGTCCTGAATCGATCCGGACCTCGTCACGCCCGGCCAGCGGACGATGAATGGCATTTTCACCGAGGCTTCGTACATGAACCGCTTGTCGTAAAGGCCATGGTCCCCGAGGAAGAAGCCCTGGTCGCTGGTGTAGATGACAACCGTGTTCGTTCCCAGACCGTTCTTGTCCAGCCAATCCAGCAGCCGACCCACGTTGTCATCGACCGACTGAACGCACGCGAGGTAGTCCTGCATGTAGCGCTGGTATTTCCAGGCGTTCAATGCCTCACCGGTGAGCGTTTGTTTCTTGCCGTCCACTTCAATCCCAACCTCGGTCGGCTTGACGCTCAGCCATTGATTGCGCGCCGGTCCTTTTAAGCCGGGCGGCGGCTCCAGCTTGAGGTCCAAGCGGGTGAGGTCAGTGAAGACTTTCTGCTGGCATTCGCGAATGGCGTCGGTGCGCGTGGCGTAATCGTCGCGCAAAGTTGGCGGTTCGGGGATGTGTTTGGTGGCGAACATGGCCCGGTGCTTCGCGTCCGGCTCCCAGGAGCGGTGCGGCGCTTTGTGATGGCACATCAGGAAAAACGGTTTGTCCCTGGGCCGCTGCTCGAGGAAGTCAATCGCCAGATCGGTGATGATGTCGGTCACATAGCCCTTGATCACCCGCCGGCCGTTGCGGTCCAGGAAGGCGGGATCGAAATAGATGCCTTGGCCCGGCAGGATGGTCCAATAATCGAACCCGGTTGGATCGCTGCCCAGGTGCCACTTGCCGATCATGCCGGTGTAATAGCCGGCCGTCTGGAGATACTTCGCCACCGTGGGCTGCGAACCATCAAAGCGATTGAAGGTGGGCACGCCATTAAGGTGGCTGTATTTTCCCGTGAGAATCGTCGCCCGGCTCGGGGTGCAGATCGAGTTGACGCAAAAACAATTCTCGAACCTCATGCCGGCACTGGCCAGGCGGTCGAAGTTGGGGGTTTGGTTGACCCGGCTGCCATAGGCGCTGATGGCGCCCGCCGCGTGATCATCACTCATGATGAACAGGATGTTCGGCCGGTCGGCAGCCAGACCGCATACGGGATTCGGCAAAAAGACCAGAATAGCTAACGCAAGAGTCGGCAGAATCTTCATGACCGGGATTCTGCGCTGAATCGGTGTCAGAGCAAATCCGAAATTTACGGCCTGGCTCAGTCTGACAATGGTTGAAGAGCCGTTGACGGTGTTGAGCGTGCGGCAAAACGCCCCAAAGTGTCAGTCGCCATCCAATATCGCCACCGCCGCCGCGTAGGTCTGCGTGTGGCTCAGGCTGATGAGCACCGCGCGTGCGCCGCGGTCCTGCAACAGCTTTTGCCCGCCCCCATGCAAAATTACAAACGGTTCGCCCGTTGCTTTGCGCCCGACCTCCATATCCTGCCATCCAAGCTGCGCCCCGATGCCGGTGCCGAAGGCCTTGGAGATCGCTTCCTTGGCCGCAAACCGGGCCGCCAGAAACGGCCCCGGCGCTTTGTAAGACAGGCAATAGCTGATTTCGTTGGGCAGCAGAATGCGGTTCAGAAACCGCTCGCCGAACCTCTCGTGCGACGCCTCAATGCGCGCAACTTCGATGATGTCGATGCCAACGCCCAGGATCATGTCGGGAGTCTGAAGTCCACCGGCCACTGTCGGCTATCAAACGTTGGAGAACGTGCTGCCGATGGGCCGTGGGTTGTGGAGCATGGACGCTGGGCTGCATGCTGGAGACTGCTGACTACGAACTTTAGGTTCACTCGACTCCTCCCCGGTAGTTTGACATCAAGAGCAGCATTTCTTTAACGGCGGCCTCCAGACCAACCGCGACCGCACGGCTCACGATGCTATGGCCGATGTTCAACTCGACCAGGTGCGGTACCCGGTGCAAGAGCGGGAGGTTTTGGTAGTGTAAACCGTGACCGGCATTGACCTTGAGGCCGAGCGCGGCAGCGCGATGCGCCCCGGTGATCAGTCGTTCCAATTCAGTGTTGCCTCCCGGCTCGTGTCCGAAACGCTCGGCGAAGGCGCCGGTGTGGAGCTCGATGAACTGGCTGCCGGCACGTGCGGCGGCTTCGATCTGCGCCAGGTCGGGCGCGATGAACAGGCTCACCTCGATGCCCGCGTCGTTCATCCGCTGCCGGGTCTCCGTCAAAGCCGCCAGATTGCCAGCTACGTCAAGGCCGCCCTCGGTGGTGACTTCCTGTCGCCGCTCAGGCACGAGACAGACGATTTCCGGCTTGAGCTTGAGTGCGATGGCCACAATCTCCGGCGAGTTGGCCATCTCCAGGTTGAACCGCGTCTGGATGACCTCGCGCAGCTTCCAGATATCCCGATCCTGGATGTGCCGCCGGTCTTCCCGGAGATGGGCGGTGATCCCATGCGCCCCCGCCGCTTCACAGGCCAGCGCGGCCGCAACCGGATCGGGCTCGCCGCGACCGGTTCCGCGATAGCGCGCCTCGCGCAAGGTTGCCACGTGATCGATATTAACGCCCAACTTTATCATGCGCCGGGATTATGGGTCAGCCCTCGGGTGGTTTGCAATCGCATTCCGCCCGGATGCTGGCCGATGCAGCCCTGCCTCCGCACTCACTGTCGCAGAAGCGCGCGGTAGTTGAATCGATCGTTCGGTGCCGCGTCACCGTTCAATGTGAAATCCGTCCAGTCGCCGACGGCAATGCAGTTGTCGGCCCACTTGAAATCCAATTGCGCAGGCGCCGACTTCACTCCGAGCGCCGACCATGGCAACGAAAGCTCAAGCTGGTCGCCTGCCACGCGCAATTCTGCCTGGCCTGACATCTGCCACTGATATTTTCCGCCAACGTTTCGTTCCAGTGAACCTGGTCCGGTTCGGTTCACCACGAAGTCGTATCCCAGCCAACCCGTTTGGGGGTTCGTGTCGGTGTTCAGGAACAGCAGCATCCAGTTTGTGCCAGAGGATGGCGTGATCGGCTCGCGGGTACGGACATGGAAATAGACGCGGCGTTTGTCGAAGCTGACTTTTGCGGCGATGATATCGTTGCGGCCTGTCTGGTTTGTGTAGGTCACCTTCGGATCCCAACCTCGATGCTCGCGGTGGACGGGGTCGCCGACCGTGTCGCGGAACTCGGGCTCGACCTTGCGCCAGTCCTCGAAGTTTCCGTCAACCCGGATTGGGCGCGGCTTCACGGGCAGCAGTGGTCGCGCGCCTTTGTAGCGGCGGACATAGCTGACAAACTGGTAGTAGTAATCGTCGCCGTGCCCGCCTTTCATCGGCTCGATGTCGCGGCTGTGCTCTTGATCGTATTGGTCCACGAACATCACCGGCAACTTGATGCGGTTGAACTCCGCGAAGCGTCCGGCAATCCACTCGTTCCATCCGGTGACAAAAATGAACCGGGGGTCCTCGCGCAACGCAAGTTCCCACTGCTCGATGACATTAAAACCGTGCAACATGGCCCCCGGTCGCGTGTCGGTGGCGCCATCGTGGAAGCTGCGTCCGTGCGCGTCGGGTTCGCTCATCGAGCCGAGCCGGCCATTGACGGCGTTTTGCGCCACGCCGACCGACATCTGCTCCTTCTCGCCGCGCGCATTGCGGAAGACGTGCTGCGGATGGACCTCCAGCCAGCTCCACATATTCGATTTCGTCGGCCCTTGAAAGTAATCCGGCTGCGGCTTGCGGAAGGTGAAGAACTCGTGGATGCGCGTGGCCTCGTCGTCGGTGAGCGTGAGGCGCAAGGTGCGGTCGCCCGCCACTGACTGGCCATCGGTCAACGCCTGTCCACGCGGCTGGACGTCGTCGGTGTGACTCCACCAGCCGATCTTGCCGGCGGCCTCGGAGGCTTCGAGAAGGTAAGTGCCAGGCGGTTGCGGCGCGTCGAGCTTGAGCATGAGCCAGGCGTTGTCCGATACGTCCGTGAAGCGGCACGAGGCCAGCGCCAGGTTTGTCATGCCCTCGCGGAAGAGCTTCAAGGTGACTGCCGAATTCGTCGCAAGGTAAGTCGGGAAACGCCCGCCTACGGCGCAAATGGGTTGGCTGACGGTGAATCGCTGGCCCAGCCTATGGCCGGGCTGGATTTCTGGAGAAGTGCTCTGCTTCGCATGCTCTTCGCGGGTGTTAATCAAGTCCGGGTCGGCGAGGATAAGCGGTTTGCCTTCCCAGCGAAACCAGAGGTTGTTGGACAAACCGGGTGAGTAGAGGTCGTGCCAGAGCTCGCGCACGACTTTCTGGGGATCCCAGAACGGCGTGAGGAAGGCCACCTGCGGCGTGCGATTTCCCGCCGCGCGCATCTCGCCCCAAACGCGCAGCAGCGCGCGGTACCATTCCGGATACGTGAGCTGGTTGGTCACATCGAAGATCACCACGTCCACGCCCGCGTCGGAAAGCATCTGGGCGTGCTTGCGCAGGACGCCGTCATCGTCGGTCAGGTAATAGCCGAAAAGCGACTCGCCCCAATGATGCGGCACGCCAAGCGCCCCCCAAAGCGGGCTATCCGGCTTGCTCATCGCGTCGGGATCCTGCGTGAGGATCCTCGTCACGTCATAAGGTCCGCCTTGAATGTGCGCGCCGTGCCAGAGGAAATAGAAAATGCCGACGGTGCGATCTGTGCGCGGCGGGCCGACTTCCGCGTAAGCCGGCAGCTTGCGGCCCAGCGCATCCGTGGTCACCCAGGTATCGGAATAGTTGTCCTGACACTCGGCACCGACACCAGCAAACGCAGTGATCAAGCTCAGCAACGGTGCGGCAAAATGGCGGATATTGATATTGATATTGATAGAACTTTGTTTCTCCGCGCCCCGCCGATTATTGCGCTGCGCGGGTGAGGGACAATCGGTTTTGCGTGTCGCTCATCTTGGCCCGATGATGACGAATCGGGCGGGAGGATGTCAAGGGGCGACGGCTGTTGAACAGCCATTCAGCAATTCCTCGTCTGATTCCAACCAGCCGTTCCAACACGTGCTGGCATTCCTGAGAGAAGTCCGAAAGCTGCGTGGGAAAGCTGCGTGGTTGAGGCGTCAGACTTCCGACGCTGGGTTGGATAATTGTTCCGAGCGGCACTTGCGCCAAAGTGGGACCGCGGTAACATCTTTTCATGAAGTTCCTTTTGGCGATTCCGGGTTGTTTAGTGGTGGGGTTGATTCTGGGCCGGGGCATCTTGCTGGCGGTGAGAGGGAATCCGTGGCTAGCGATCGTCGGGTCGCTGGCCTGCGGTGTTGCCTTTGCCAGAATCGGCTGCCAGCCAGGAGAATCCCACTGATGCGAGCAGTCATTCAACGGGTCGCGGAAGCCAAAGTCATCATCGACGGCGTTGTCAACGGCGCCATCCGGCGCGGATTGGCCGTTCTCGTGGCGGTCGAGGAGGCGGACACGGGCGAAGACATCGAATGGCTGAGCGGAAAGATCGTTCGGCTGCGGGTTTTTGATGACGAAAACGGCGTGATGAATCGCTCGGTCCAGGAGGTGCAGGGCGGCATTTTGCTCGTCAGCCAATTCACCCTGTTCGCCAGCACAAAGAAAGGAAATCGGCCTTCCTACAGCCGGTCAGCCAAGCCGGAGATCGCGGTGCCGATTTACCGGCGATTTGTCGAAAGGCTCGGTCAGGATTTGGGCCAACCGGTCCAGACCGGCGAGTTCGGAGCTCAGATGCTGGTGAGTCTCACCAATGATGGGCCGGTGACGATCATCATCGACTCGAAGGCGCGCGAGTGAGGATGACGAGTTGTTCTGATCGAGGCCGCGTCCGGGCGGCATTACCAGTTGATCGTTGCGGCTTTACTATGGCCACTTCGTTAGCGGCTCGGCTATGCTATTTCCATGACGCGATATGTTCCAATCTCTGGCTTGCTAACGGTCATCGTTCTTGCCTCGCATGCGGCCCGAGCTGACCGTATGGACGACTACATAAAGAGCGAGATGGCTGGACGCCAGATTCCAGGCGTCGCACTGGCCGTCATCCAGAACGGCAAGACGATCAAGACGGCTGCCTACGGGCTGGCCAACCTCGAATTGAGCGCGCCCGTGAAGCCCGAAACGGTGTTCGAGATCGGCTCGATTACCAAGCAATTCACGGCGGCGGGCATTCTCCTGCTTGCGCAGGACGGCAAGCTTTCTGTGGACGATAAGATCGTGACGCATCTCGAGAATGCGCCTGGCACATGGACGAATGTGACGATTCGGCACCTGTTGACCCACACGTCCGGCATCAAGAGTTACACGGGGTTGGACGGGTTCGAGTTGACCCGGCACCTCACGCAGTCGCAGTTCATCCAGGCCATCGGCCGTCAGCCGTTGGAGTTTCAGCCGGGTGACTCGTGGAAATACTCCAACACCGGGTTCAGTCTCCTCGGCTACATCATCGAGAACGTCAGCGGCAGGAACTATTGGGATTTCATGCGCGAACGGATATTTCAGCCGCTATCAATGCGCGCCACGACGAACCGGTTGCCGGGGCTGATCATCCCCAATCGCGCCTCCGGCTACGAGCAGACCAACCATCTGCTTATTAACCGAGACTATGATCTGACCGAGGTCTTTTCCGCCGGGGCAATCGCCTCAACGGTGGGTGACCTGGCAAAATGGAACGTGGCGCTGGATGGCGAAACGGTGCTAAAAACCGCCAGCAAAGAGCAGATGTGGACCATCGCCAAACTGAACGATGGCAAACCCACCCAATATGGTTTCGGGTGGTTTCTGGAGTCCGTCGAGGGACACAAGAACATCGGGCACGGCGGTTCGACCTCGGGTTTCTCGGCCACGATCCAGCGTTTTCCCGACGATAAGCTGGCGGTCATCATTTTGACCAACACGGACGAGCAAATCGCGACGACTCTGGCGAGGAAGATTGCCACATATTGTTTCGAGGGTCAGGGCTCTCGATAACGACGCCCGCTCCGGCTCGCTGCGCTGCGGGAGTTTCGAGGAACAAGAATTGTCTCGTGCGCCGCATTCCTGGATCTGCTTTGAGGACTCTCAGCGCTTTTCGAGTGATTTCAAGGGGTTCGTGAGGTTCCGGGAAGGCTCGGGCTGCCCGGGGTCGCAGTGATCATGGTTCTCCAAGTGAGTTGATCGAAACAGAAGGCATCATACCACAGCCAGTAAAAGCGGTTGGCGTTGACGAAGGTGTAGCCGTCGGGATGATCGTCGTAGCGGTCGAACGAGTCGGCGAAAATGAGCACATCGTCCCAGGGATCGTCGTTGCCCCGGGTGTCGTAGCCCACCGCCACGACCCAATGTCCCCCCAGTTCCGCCCATTCCACTAACGTGGGGATGCCCAGTTCGAGGTTGTGCTGCAGCCGGCGGAGGGCCGAACCGTCGCCCGTGGATTCATAATCAACGCTCACCCGGAAGCCATGCTGCTCCAGCCAGCGGACCATCTCGTCGGGCTTGGTTCCCAGTTTGCCACCCGGCGGCAGTGTTTCGGGGAAGCGCGTGCCCGCTTCCCGGGCGATGCGCAACTCGGTTTCCCGGTTCGTCACGATGCCGGGCACCCGGTAATAAGCCGCCAGCGCCAGCAGTGCGGCCGGGCCGCACGTATAGTCGGTCGTTTGTTGGAGGCCTCTCAAGCCCGGCACGAAATAAACCCCTTTCTGCCGGGCCATACATTCCGGGTCGATGGCCGGATACCAGCCTCCTGCCTGCCCGACACTGGCGGAACGGGCTGCCGACGACTTGACCGCGTACAGCGTCTGGAGCAGGGTCGCATCCCACGAGGCCACGGTCTTGGGCGGCGCCTGCAGGCGCCTGCTCAGCAGGGCGCCGGACATGGCCAGCGTGAGCATACCCAGCGTGGCGAGCACGCAACACCGAAATGTTGTTAGGTTTGTGAGTTTGATATTAAATATAAGTGTCTTTCAGCAAAGCCGCGGCTGTTTCGTCAAGCATTTCCCGCCGCCGCAAATCCTCAAATCGCGCCAGCAAGTCGGCCACTTCGAGGCGCTGTTTATCGGGGCCGTCAAAGCGGTGGGCCACCGCGCCTTTGTGCATGATAACGATGCGGTCGCCGAGATTCACGGCCTGCTGCATGGAATGGGTAACCATGAGGGTGGTCAACCTGTGGCGGGAGATGGTTTCTTCGGTGGTGCGAATGACCAGGTCGGCACTCTTGGGGTCGAGGGCGGCAGTGTGTTCGTCCAGGAGCAAGAGGGCGGGTTTGAGCCATGTGGCCATCAGGAGCGTCAGAGCCTGGCGCTGCCCGCCGGAGAGGGAGCCGATGCTGTTGCCAAGCCGGTCTTCCAAACCCAGCTTGAGCTGCCTGACGCGGTCGCGCAGTTCATCCATGAGACTCCTGGGAAGGGCCCAGCGAAGGTGGCGCCTCTGGCTGCGCCGCGCTGCAAGCGCGAGATTCTCGGCGATGGACATGCCGGGCGCAGTGCCCGTAAAAGGATTCTGAAACACCCGGCCAATCAGGCGCGCCCGTTGATGCTCCGGCCAGCGCGTCACGTCCCGGCCGGCAAGCCGAACCTCGCCCTGGTCCAGTCTGAAGCTGCCGGCAACCGCGTTGAGCAGCGTCGATTTGCCGGAGCCGTTGCCGCCGAGGATGACCAGGAAGGCGCCTTCTGGAAGGTCCAGGTTGACGCCCTGCAGCGCGCGCACTTCGTTGGCGGTGCCGGGGTTGAAAGTCTTGTGGAGGTTGCTGACGGTGAGCATGGGGTTTCTTTCCGGCTAACGCTGGGGCGTGGCCAGCGGGGCGCGTGTTGCCCGTCGTTGGAGCAATTGCGGCAGCACCAGGGCGGCGAACACGAATAGCGCAGTGACCAGCTTGAGGTCGTTCGGGTTCAGGCCCCAG
>Ga0194044_10000737_pt1 | contig 16348 bp, 11 predicted proteins | sample JunL4417m_MetaG_FD_155460 | JGI IMG/M metagenome (GOLD analysis project Ga0194044, IMG submission 155460) | Anoxic zone freshwater microbial communities from boreal shield lake in IISD Experimental Lakes Area, Ontario, Canada - Jun2016-L442-17m | ecosystem: Environmental > Aquatic > Freshwater...
GCTTTAATAAGCGCTTTCCATATTACCCAGCTCAGCATTGGCCGGTAAACAAACCGCATGGGAATGGTCAGCCAAGCCTGACGTAGCGGTTCATGTTCCATCAAGCAGGCCAGCGCCGCCAGAAGGAAATCCATGAGAAGAAAAATTCCAAAATAAGCATAAAGAGACGGACTGCTTTTCCCAAGAAGTAATGAACCGATGACCAGCAAATCAATCACCGGTGCAATGGCTACCAGAAGCACCTGGAAAAACCAGATGCCTGGCAAGCTGAAATATCCCAATGCTTTGAAACGTGGATTTAAAACCATATCCCTGTGCTTCCAGAGGCACTGAATGGTGCCAAACGCCCAACGAAAACGCTGTTTGGCCAAAGTAGCGATGGTTTCGGGCGCTTCGGTAAAGGCCAGGGCATCTGAAACATAAGCGATTCGAAAGCCTTCCCGGTGCAGGCTAATCGTCATATCCGTATCTTCCGCCAGAGTATCGGTGCTGATGCCGCCCGCCTGAAGCACGGCGCTTTTTCGAATGGCGCTGATAGCTCCAGGCACAACCGTGATACAGTTGAGATAGTGATACGCTTGGCGATCCAGATTAAACCCGCAGATATATTCCAGCGATTGGCAGCGGGCAATGAATTTTCTAAGGTTTCCGACTTTGGCATGACCGGACACAGCGGCCACTTTTTCATTCTGAAAGGGCTGAACCAATCTTAGCAGGGTATCAGACTGAAACTGGGTATCAGCATCCAGCATGACCACAATGTCACTTGTAACAGACTCCAAGCCTCTTCTTAGCGCCAAAGCCTTTCCTCTGTTGGGCTGCTGAATCAGACGCACCCGATGATCTTTGCTGGAAAACGTTTCGACAACTCCGGCCGTATTGTCTGCAGAACCATCATCTACAACCCAGACAGAAATATCTCCGGGATAAGTTGTTGTCAATACAGATTGCAATGTCTTTGCGATAACCTTCTCCTCATTGTAGGCTGCGATTAAAACGCCAAGAGAAGGGCTGAAATTGGTCTTTGGCAGCAGTGCAGTCCGTCGTCGTTGCAGCAAGGCAAGCACTGTAACTGCTATAGTGCGCAGGACAACCAGGATGGTGGCGACAATCATAAAAGACCATAAAAAAGCTGCAACAATATGATAAATCCGAAATCCGCTCCCGCTGACAAGCCGGGTAACAGGATGTTGATCCGAGCGAACTATCGGCATCACTGCTTCAGAAGGTTCTCCCAAAAGCTTGTTTAACGAAACAATCTGATCCCCCCGAGCCAAAATATAATCAATAATTAGTGGAAGCGCTTCCACTGTTTGCAAGCGATCTCCGCCGGCATCATGAAGCAGAATGATATGGCCGCCCAATCGACGGGATTGTTTGACGCGCTCCAGAATCACTTCGACGCCCGGCGCCTCCCAGTCCTCCGGGTCAATGTCTTCAGTTACTGTCAAATACCCCATTTCCTGAGCCAGTTTCAGCGGCATAATTTCCGAAGGAGAGCTGGGCCTTGAGTCCGCATTATATGGAGGCCGAAACAGGATGGTGGATCGGCCAGTAATGGTTTCAATCAGCCGCTGAGTGGCATTCAGCTCGATTTTTGTGCGCTCTTCAGAAACCAGTGCGAGATTGGGGTGGGTATAGGTGTGAACCCCAATTTCATGCCCTTCCTGAACAATGCGCCGTACAAGTCCAGGATGTTTCTCTATTTGCGATCCAACCATAAAAAAAGAGGCTTTTACCCCTTTGGCTTTAAGAATATCCAGTATTGGAGCCGTCCATTCCGGGTCCGGACCATCATCAAAGCTGATGGCGACCTCATCCTCTTTACCCTCTCCCTGATGGCTGACTGTAAGATAGCTGGGAAATTTTATATATGTTTCAGTAATCCTTCCAGAGGAATCGATATTGAGGTTTCGAACGCCGTCTGAACGGGTATCTTCGATGGTTAAAAATTCTCCCGTCCCAACCTGAGTGGCGCCGCTGGACTTCAGATCGCTGATTTTTGCAAGAGATTCGGAATTTGTATCAAACGGATTCAGTTGGAGCGTTGTCCAAATGGCTGGGTCTTCCAATCCCAACTGAAAAATGGCGACTCCACCAACATCAAGATTCATGGCTGACTTCAGTTGATTGACAAACGTAGCAACATCCAGAAACCACACCGTATGCTCAATACCGGCGTCCGTATATGAAAAATTGGGGTTGTAAACAGGAGCAGTTACTTCATTGCTCTGGAGTCCGGCACGGCCAGCACGGGTCATAACGTCTGCAAAGCTGATGGTTTCAGCCTTTCGCTCGCCGCTTGCCCAGTCATACCCATACAACCCCATTTCCACAATCCACTGGGAAGGTGTACTATATGCGACTACGGCATCAAGCCAGCCATCAAACCAGTCCTGGGATGCAACAGGGCCGGGCTGATCCATTTCAGAATTTTCATCATGAAGGACGGCTATAAAGCGATCTACGTCCCCAGAAAGAGCTTCAATGTCAAACACCTTCAGCTCCCGCCCCATCGGAACCCGCAGCCATAGCTCCATGTTTTTCGCATGAAGGGAAGCTGCGATTCTTTGAAGAAGTCGGGTGACATTGTCCCTGTAAGTGGGATCCACTTGACCCCAGTCAATCACCACGCCTCCTGCTCCGGCTGTTTCCAGGTGAACCATTAAATTCGAAACAAAGCTGGACTGTCTGTCTTCGGGGCCGTTGGCAACTCCTTCAACGGCTTCCGGCTGCCAGTCGTCTTTGGTCAGGTTGTTCAAAAGGGGAAGCAGAATGATTCCTTTTTTTTGAGCCAGCGACTGAACGATTCGGTCAGGTTTTGCAATAAGAGTCCCCGTTCCGTCCTCCATTGTCAGCCATTCCGGACACACATGAGTCAGTTGATCTGCATGAGTCTGAAGCGACGAAAAACTGTTGGGATCCCAGCCTGCATAAAACCCCAGACAGATTCTCTTTAGGGGCGACCGGTCGGTTGTTCCTGCTGGCGGCTGCGATTTGTCGCAAGATTTAGCCTGTTTTTGCCCGGTCTGGGATATGCGTGAAAACTCCAACCATACAGGTTTTGATGTCAGCTTCTGAAGCAGGGATTCCTTTTTTTGAAGCACTTTAAGTCTTTCTTTTAACGTCTGGATTGACACAGGCATCTGAAGCTGAGACATGACAAAAAGAGACTGCACAAATACCACGGAACACAGGAAAACAATAGCGCTGGAAATCAAAATAAAAAGCCGAAACCTGGGCCAGCGTCTCCCTTGTTCATCTAAGAATACAAAATTATTATCCGGAATTGGCGACATCATATGCCTTTGTTGATCTGCGGACGCTGTGCTAAACGAGTTATCTTCGATAAGGTATCATGGCGCCCCATGTACCCGCGCGGCTGCCAGATACCTGTCCATGATCTCGCGTGTCCCTTTCAGGGTTGGCTCCGACAAAAGCATTCGCGTATATTCCATGGCATCTGTAAGGTTCAGCCGTCGAATCGTCTGTTGAACCAGGGGCAAGAACTGCGGATCGGCGCTGAGGTTTCGAACCCCGATTCCCAAAAAAAATGGGATATATTCAGGCTCATGCGCCATTTCACCGCAGATTGAAATCTCCTTGTTTTGCTTAATCACGGCGCCGACGATCTTGGCAAGGCTTCTAAGCACAGACGGATGCCAGGGCTGGTAGTATTCGGCAACTTTTTCGTTGGTGCGGTCAACAGCAAGCATATACTGGACAAAATCGTTAGTGCCGATTGAAAAAAAATCGGCTTCGACGGCCAGTTCGTCCATTATCTCCATCACCGACGGCAGCTCGATCATCATGCCAATCTCAGGCGCTGGATGGTGAGAGAGACCCTGCCGTTGTAAATCATCCCCGCACTCCTTCACCAGATCGCGGGCTGCCTGGAATTCATCCACAGAGGATATCATTGGAAACATGATGCGAATGCTTTTAACCCCTGCGCCGGCGCGCAATATAGCCTTGATCTGTTGTTCAAAAATATCCGGATTTCTCAGTGAAAACCGGATGGATCGCAGTCCCAGCTCCGGATTGGATTCACCGGCCGCATCTGAGTACGCCAGTATCTTGTCCCCACCAACATCCAGGGTTCGGATGGTAATGGTTTTATCCGGCATCTCTTCAAAGAGGCGTTTGTAAATCGGGTATTGTTCCTGTTCCGAAGGAAAATTGTTGCGGATCAGAAACGGAAATTCAGACCGATATAGCCCGACGCCTTCAGCCTTGAGATCTCTGGCAAGGGCCAGCTCACTCAGCAGATTGATATTGGCCAGCAGATGAATGCGCTGACCGTCCCGTGTTTCGGTTGTGGGTGTCATGGCGTCCGCCAGCAAAGATGTTGCAGCTTTTGCCTGATTCCGGCTCTCAAATTGGTGAATCACTTTCTCGGAAGGATTCACATAAATATTGCCGCCCAAAGATAAACTGGCCGCATCCATCAGTACGGCGGTTCCTTCCGGAATCGTAAGCAGCTCCGGCCGATCGGCAATGATCATGGGGATATGCATGGATCTGGCAAGGATAGCAACATGCGATGTCACTCCTCCGCTGACCAGAATAATTCCGGCAACCTCCTCGGAAGCCAGTTTAAGAATATCGGATGGATATAGCTCCCTTGCAATGACAATACGTCCTTTGCACTGCAGCGGAGCATCCATGTCCCTAAGCTGAAAATTGGCCAGGATGCGGCCGGCCAGATCTTCCATGTCGTTTACTTTTTCACGCAGATACATGTAAGGACTGGAGGAGAAAAGTGTAATGTAGTGCCTGGCTACCATGCGGACAGCCTCGGGTGGAGGCGTCCCTTTTTCGATATGCCGGAGAATTTCCTGAATGAACCGCTCATCTTTCAGGATCATGAAATGCGCCGTAAATATCAGGGCGGCGCTTTCAGGCAGGCGTTCGGCAACGCGGGACTGAAGCTCCTGGAGCTGATCTGTGGTCAGTTGAATGGCCCGGTAAAAATGCTTCAGCGTGTAACCGGCATCGCAATCAGAGTCTTCAGAAAGAAGCCAGCCATGACTTTTCCCGAAAATTGTGGAAGGCGCACTGGCGTAACCACTGCCGGCGCTTTCGCCGCGAATAAATTTTAATTGCTCAAGGGCGGTTGTATTCAGTACAGGGTTCTGGGGATTATTAATACTCATCATTAGCCTGGCGTTTTCAATGGCGCTGGCTAATTGCGATGCTGCAGCCCTTAGGGCCATCACATCCATTTCATCAAAATAATCGCGTTTCTCGTGCTGAACCACCAGAACCCCAATATTTTCAATCCCCCTTGAAATCGGAACGGAGAGAAAACTTTCAAAACGGTCTTCTCCGGTTTCTTCAAAATACTTGAACTGGGGATTTCGGCTGGCGGAACCTTCCCGTATGGGCTGCTGTTTGATCAGGGTACACCCGACCAGTCCTTCGCCGGGTTTCATTCTCACGCTATTGACGGCTTCCGGATTGAGGCCGATCGTGGCCTTTAAAACAAGCTCCCGCGTTTGATCGTCAAAAAGATATATGGAACAGACATCCGCCTCAAGATGCCGGGAAACCATGACAGTCGTCCGCTGCAGAAAATTTTCGATGTTGCTGCTGCCGGTCAAAAGGGTTGCCAGATCCCCAATATCACAAAGCAAATTCAGGTGGTCCCGCTTCTTGGTTTTTGTCATCATGTCATCCTGCCGGAATGCTCTTTCAACCATGTGTCGGCCATGAACAGCCCGCAGATGGTTTTGGCATCCTTAATATCGCCCCTTGAAATCATCTTAAGGGCTTCTGTAAATGCAACTTCCCGAACATCCAGCACTTCATCCGAATCCAGGTTCTGAACCGAAATTGTTAATTCCGTGGCCAGAAAAATCTGAATCCGTTCATCTGAATACCCCGGAACCGGTGTGATTTCTCCGAGCATTCGCCAATCGGCTGCCTGGTAACCGGTTTCTTCGGTCAATTCCCTTTGAGCGCAGACCAGAGGCGACTCACCACTGTCCAGTGTGCCAGCCGGAATCTCCCAGATGGTTCCCCCAACGGCATGGCGGTATTGCTGAAGCATAATCACGGTATGGTTCCGGGTCAATGGGACAATGGCGGCTGCCCCTGGGTGACGGATTACATCAATATTCATCAGGGCATCATTGGGAAGTCTGACGTTTTCCTGAAAAACATTAAAAACTCTGCCTTTGTGAATAAGGGTTCGGCGATTGGTTGCGCCTGAAGGTACAAACGTGGTCATTTCAAGTTCCTGTGATTTGTAGGGAGATATATCAGGGTAGCGGCGGCCAAAATATATTCTGGCAAACCCGCCCTGTTTCTGCACATGCGGCCAAAAGGGCGGGTTTGGAACCCGCCCCTACGGGGTCATCAGTTATGACACCGTCAACACCCATACTCACCAGCTTGTGCATGTCTTCAACAAGATTGACGGTATAGGGAAAGATAAAGATGCCCTGGGCATGCGCCTCTTCTATATGTCGTTGTTCCAGGGATTTGTAATGGGGGTGCCAGGAAAAAACGTTCAACTGTTTACAAATATCCAATGTATTTTGAGGGACTTTACGATCTGTGATAAAGGCGATTTTGGGATGAACCGGTAGCCCAACGATATTTTCCAGAAATCCTGTGTGAAAACTCGATATCAGCGTGCTATTCAGCAAATCGTGCTGAATGATCAGGTTAACCACTTGCCGTTCAATTGCATCTTCCGGAAAGCCTGATTCCCACGCGCTGGACTTGAGCTCGACATTTATCAGGATTTTTCCCCCTGCCAGAATCAGCACTTCTTTTAGTGTGGGCAAGGATTCTCCGGCGAAGCGGGAATCAAACCAAGCGCCGGCGTCAAGCCGTTTAAGTTCCCGAAGATTCATATGATGAACGGGGCCGAAGCCGCTTGTGGTTCGATTCAGGGTGTCATCATGAATCACCACCACCTTGCGATCCCTGCTGAGGGTGACATCCAGCTCAATCATATCGGCGCCGGCGGCAATGGCTGCGGCAAAAGAAGATAGCGTGTTTTCCGGATATTTGGCCCGGTAGCCCCGGTGCCCTATGACGACTGGCGGTATGATATCATGAAGGATTCGGATCATGGTTTGCGGTAGCCCGGCTAAAATTGGTAAGAAATTCAGTTTCGTTGTTCGTAATGGTCTTTAGGGCGATCTTGAAGATAAGCGGCGGTCTTCTTTTTGTCTGCTGCGTCAAACCACTCGTATCCCAATTCCCTGCACTTATTGCAGGCCCGGGTGGGAATATGAACCGCTACAATACGTCTTCCTCCGTCTGTAGAAGAATCAATTTGTAAAACACCGCTGCAATCGGAACATATCCTTAAAGTCTCAGCCTGTTTTTCAGTGATATTGTCTGTATCGTAGTAAATACTCCGGGTGCGTTCGGCAAATCGTTGGGTGTCCTGAACGAACGATTTTATTTTATCCCGTTGATGCCAGTTCGAAAGAATCTGATCGCCAGTTCTTTGAATCCATCTGCTGATTTCCGGTTTTTGCTTGAGGCGCTCCGGATCATAATTGGGTTCTTTGATTTTGCTGTAATCAATCCCTGCCATTGCCAGAATAATCCCCAGGTTGATATAGGGCAGGGCTCCTTCAATGGAATACCCGCCCTCCAGCACTGCAATGTCCGGCGATAGCAGCTCGGTCAGAGCGGCATACCCTTGCGCGGAAAAATTCATGTTGGTGATGGGATCTGAAAAATGGTTGTCTTGCCCTGCGGAATTAATGATGATGTCCGGCTTGAAGTCTTCGAGTATGGGAAGCACCACATTTTGAATTGCATATAAAAACCCTTCTTCAGAGGTTTCGGGAGGCAGGGGATAATTGATTGTGGTTCCAATGGCTGTTGGCCCACCCATTTCGTTGGGGAAGCCGGTTCCGGGGTAAAGGGTTCTGCCGTCCTGATGGAGTGAAATAAAAAGAGTATCCGGATCATGCCAGTAAATGTCCTGGGTACCGTCTCCATGATGACAGTCGGTATCGACAATGGCCACCCGCTGAATCGGGTAAGCTTTTCGAAGGTACTCAATCATGATGGCTTCGATGTTCACATTGCAAAACCCCCTGGCTCCATGAACGACCCGCATGGCATGGTGGCCAGGCGGTCTGACCAACGCAAAACCCCGATCCACCTGTTTGTCCATTACAGCCCTGCCAATGGTTTTGGCGCCACCGGCGCTGATAAAATGAGATTCTGTCATGATGTCGGCCACATCCGGAACGCAGAAATGAACCCGCTGGACATCCTGGACCGTGACCAGTTCCGGTTTGAATTCCCGTATGCCGTCGATATCCAGAACCCCCTCCTCAAAAACCTGGTCCTGGGTGTAAAGCAGACGTTCCTCCCGTTCAGGATGTGTCGGGCTTATGGCCCAGTCAAAGGCTGGAAAAAAAACAAGACCTGTTTTGTATCTGGCTTTCAGCATAAATTACTCCATTGAGAGGATTCCGGCAATGGTGTCGTACTCATCAATCAGCCCGGGTTTGATCTGCATCTTGACCCGAATATTTTTTCCAACGGTATAGAAACCCTTGACCATATTGAATTGTTGATTTTCAACAACTTCCATTTCCATCTCTTCAGGACTTGCGCCCTGTCTGGCGGCCTTTTGCTTAAGAAGTTCTCCTGCAGTAAGCACTGCATCAGCATTTGAAAAATCCTGGGTTACTACGGCAGTGAATCCCTCTTCGGGCGCCATGGCGATTCCCTGCTGGGTATCGGCAAACAGACTGACCTCGCAGGTGGTTCGCGCAAGGGCGGCGCCAATGGCATTGGCCACATCCCACCTGGGGACAACACCAACCCTGAAACTGGAAATTTCCTCAAAACGCTGAGCAAAATACGGGGCCGGACCTCCCAGGATCAGAATTTTTTGAGGGTTGACCTGATATCCTTCCTGGAGTTCATGGATGGTATAAACCGGTTTCTGGTTGATGCGATCAATCAGCACACGCGCCTCCTTAAGGATGGTTCGGCAGGTGTGATCAAATACCTGGTCAGCGGCCTTTTCTACGGAGCAGTCAAGATCATGGGCGATTGACTGAAACCCCTGCACCGACTTCTCCCTGTCTCCGCTTTTGAGCTTTCCCATAACGCACAGGGCATCTGTGGGTGTGGGTACGGAACCGCCATAAGCCATGGCGGGGCCGATGCGCTCCGGGCCAATCTGAATCATGCCTTCCCTAATGGATACGTTACTGTCTCCTCCAACTGGTATGGAATGGCTTTCCAGGGAGCGGATCAGGGTCTTGTAAGGGCCAAGGCATATTCCCAGGGGATTTAAAACCGGGACATGTTTGACTAGAATGGCCATGTCTGTGGTGGTTCCCCCGATATCCATGACTAAGCTTTCTTCATCATCAAATGCAAATGCCAGAGATCCCATGACGCTGGCAGCCGGTCCGGAGAGGATGGTCTGAGCCGGAAAATCCATGGATGCGGCAAAATTCATGGTGCCGCCGTCCGCCTTCATGATATGAATGGGAATTGTCAGCCCTTTTTTCTCAAGAGACTGATGAACCGCTTCGAAAAACTGTTTGTGGATGGGATATACCGCTGCATTGAGGTAGGTTGTGGCGATTCGTCTGGGAAAGTTGAGATTGCCTGAAATCTGATGGCCCATAAATACTTTTTCAAAATAGGGTTGAATACGCTCGTGAATGAGCATTTCATGCCGAGGATTTCGTGTTGAGAATTTACCCACTACGCCCATATACCGGATACCTTCTGCTGCAAAATTGCGGGCGAATTCCTCAATTTCGCAGGTATTGACGGGTTCGATTTCCCGGCCCCTGTGATCGATGGAACCACAAACCGCAACATAGTGCGCGTGGGTTCGATAAAACTCCGGATCAATGCCCGGGCCGCTGGAGACAATCATGCCGACATTGGATATTTTGGCCTGGGCGATGGCATTGGTGGTAAGAGTTGTGCTTAATACAATCCTGCGGATATTCCCGGGAGGAATGCCTTCGGTAATGCTGTCCAGTCCTGACAATACGGTTTTGAACAGCGCTTTTGTGTCGGTAAGAACCTTGATTGCCCTGACAATTCCCTCATCGCCGAGAAGAACTACATCCGTATAGGTACCGCCTACATCCAGTCCGATTATCATTGTATCTTCCTGATAGGGTTCATCAGCCTTATTGCGAAAAGAAAAATGCTTGAAAACCATCATTTTTTTGCATCTGAATACTGCATCATGTAATCCAAAACAGGGAGTAATGTCAACAAGAGCAATAAGATTCTATTTCAATCATCGCCTTGAAATTCCACTGTGTCTCCGTCATTTTTCAAAGACGAAGACACAGATGCTGAATTTATGACGGAAAAAGGTTTTCTTTCGGATAAAAGTGGTGGTTTTTCTTGCAAAAACAATTTATAATAAGACCGATAATTAGATGTATGCTTAAGCTTGACTCAGCCTCAACAGAAGAAAGGATTGGCATGTATTGCCGCCAAAGAACCTTGATCAGAACCATAAGTTGTTCCGGTGTGGGCGTCCATTCGGGCAGAGAAGTCAACCTGAAGATAAAGCCTGCACCGATAAATCATGGCATTAAATTTGTCCGAACAGATCTGCAAGACTCCCCCTGCATATCCGCGCGGTTCAACATGGTTGTAGATACCAGTCTTGCAACCGTTATTGGTGTCGAGGGCTTCATTGTGTCCACCATTGAACACCTGATGGCCAGCTTTGCAGGACTCTCTGTGGATAACGCCCTGGTTGAAATTGATGCTCATGAAATGCCCATCATGGACGGCAGCGCGGCGCCCTTTACCCGATTGATTCAGGCCGCAGGCATCGTGGAGCAGGATGGTCCCAAATGCGTTTTTGTAATCAGAAAACCCATTACCCTTGAAAGAGATGGCAAATCCGTTTCCATTTTTCCCCACCCTTCTTATAAAATTACCTGTTCCATTGAATATGACCATCCGTTGATTCAAAGCCAGACATTTTCGATGGAGGTAACAGATCATCTTTTTGAACAAGAGATATGCAGCGCTCGAACATTTGGTTTTCTTCATGAAATTGAATACCTAAAGAGATTCGGACTGGCGAAGGGCGGATCTCTGGATAACGCTGTTGTGGTGGACAAAGACTGCATACTAAACAAGGGCGGCTTGAGGTTTCAGGATGAATTTGTACGGCATAAACTCCTGGACTGTATTGGCGATTTTTCGCTATTGGGGCTTTCCATCGTTGGACATATTGTCACCCATAAGTCTGGACACGCTTTTCATCGTGATTTTATAGAAAAATTCTTTTCAGAAAAATCATCCTGGGAAACTTACGTCATTCCGAACAACTGCGATAAGAATGGGTTCGATGGCGACTGCTGCTAAGAAAAAGCATACACGACGAAACAGTCTGACGACATTGGCTGCCGCCGTTATCATGAGTTTGATTTTTCTGATTCAGATCCCATGCGCAGCACAGGATGCAACCCTTTCAAACATTATTGTCACAAACACCAGCAAAGACCTTCTGGTCTATTTAAATGTTGAGGGCGCCTTTCGCGAACAAACAGTCAATGCCATCATGAGCGGTATGCCTGCCTCGTTTTCGTTTTTTGTTATGCTCTATCAAAAACGTTCGATGTGGTTTGACAAGGCCATCGCCAATATTGAAATCGTCAACTCCATTAAATATAACAACCTGAAAAAAGTATTTATTATTGAACGCTCATGGGAAAATGGTAAAATCCGGACAGCCCAGTCCCTGCAGGAAGCGCAGAAATTGATGTCTGACGTTGATGGGTTGAAGATAATCCTTCTGAATAAACTGGAAAAGGGCAAGCAATATCAGGTTAAGGCCAAGGCGCAACTCAGCAAGCTCACCCTTCCGTTTTACCTTCACTATGTGCTATTCTTCGTTTCCCTGTGGGATTTTGAAACCGACTGGTACACGATTGATTTCATTTATTGATGCCAGTTTTTATGATTTCACTTGAAATAAACCATGAAAGTCGGTAATTGTGGCAAAGTGGTTCAAATCGTATTTTATCCCTTATATGCCAATACGCTTTTGTGACCCTGAGTTACAATCAAGGCGAATTGAGTGACATCTTCCCGCTTGTACGATGGGAAAAAAGATGTCCTTGCACCATAACCATGCTTTTCGAGAGGCGCACATGGATGTCGTTCTGCTTTCCCGAATCCAGTTTGGTCTGACCACTGCATTTCATATCATTTTCCCCACCCTGACCATCGGTCTTGCGCTTTACCTTGTCATTGTGGAATGGCTTTGGCTCCGCAGTCAAAATGCAATTTACTACCGCATGTACCGTTTCTGGGTACGAATCTTCGCCATTCATTTTGCTGTCGGGGTCGTCAGCGGCATCACCCTGGAGTTTGAATTCGGGACCAACTTCGCCCGCTTTTCGCAGGCAGTGTCCAATGTTTTTGCGCCGCTCATGGCTTATGAAGGCATGACCGCTTTTTTTCTGGAAGCCGGTTTTTTGGGTATCATGCTCTTTGGCTGGAAAAAGGTGTCTCCGGCAGTTCATTTCATTTCGACCTGCCTGGTAGCTGTAGGTGCATCGCTTTCCGCATTCTGGATCGTGGCCGCCAATGCCTGGATGCAGACTCCGGCCGGCTATGAACTGATTAACGGACGATTCATGGTAACAAGTTTTGTGGATGCCATATTCAATCCATCATTTCCCACGCACCTGGCGCACATGCTTCTGGCATCCTACGAAACAGCAGCCTTTGCCGTGGCCGGGATATGCGCCTGGTTTCTGCTGAAAAAACAAAATGATATTTTTTACAGGCGTTCCCTGTCCCTTGCACTGCTGATGGCTGCCGTGATTGCTCCCCTACAGGCGGTTGTCGGGGATTTCAAAGGTCAAAATGTAGCCCAATATCAACCAGCCAAGCTGGCGGCGATGGAAGCCCATTGGAATACCAATACCAAGGGCGGAGCTGCGTTTGTAGCGTTTGCCTTTCCTGATATGGCTGCCGAAAAAAACCGATTTGAAGTCACCATCCCCGGCATGTTGAGCTTGCTGACCACTCATTCCCTTAATGGAAGGGTTTCCGGGCTGAAGGAATTTCCAAAATCAGACCGTCCCAATGCAGCCATCACCTTCTGGAGTTTCAGGATCATGGTTGGCATCGGATTCCTGTTTGTGGCGGTTATGATCTGGGCTGGCTTTCTGTCTTTACGAAAACGCCTGTTTGACACGCCGATATTTTATAAAACTTTGGTTGCCGTTCAACCCCTTGGTTTTGTCGCTACCATTATCGGGTGGATAACGGCTGAACTCGGACGTCAGCCTTGGACAGTCTATGGTCTGATGCGAACAAAAGACAGCGTGTCGCCTATTGCCGCCGGAAATGTGGTTTGGTCACTGGGGATGTTCGTGATTTTCTTTGCCGTCCTGGGTGGAAGCTATTTTTATTTTACCCTGAAAACCCTTCACAATGGACCGGACCTTACCAGCCCGATACCGCATCTGCAGTTTAGCTCCGGACTCCTGCCGGCAACAGATGCAGGATCGTTTGACGAAGACAGGGAGGGCGATGCATGAATCTGATTCATATATGGGTATTCCTGGTTGGACTGGTAGTGATTCTCTATGTTTTGCTAGATGGATTCAGTCTGGGTGTCGGCCTGCTTTTTTTCAGCGCTGAAAATGAAACAGAACAGGACGTGTTGATCGGGACCATAGCGCCGGTCTGGGATGCCAATCAAACCTGGATTGTTTTTGGAGGCGGCGCGCTGTTTGCTTCTTTTCCAATGATATACACGGTGCTGTTCAGCGCCCTTTATATCCCGCTGTTCACGTTCTTGTTTGGACTGATTTTCCGGGGAGTCGCCTTTGAATTCAGGTCCCATTCCCGTAAAAAACAGATATGGAATCATGCATTTTTCTGGGGAAGTTTTATGGCTGCCTTTGCCCAGGGAGTTACTCTGGGAGGATATATTTCAGGTATTCGGGTTCAGGACAATCTGTTCGCCGGCGGTCCCTTTGACTGGCTGACACCTTTTTCGATCATGACCGGAATCGCCCTGGTTACCGGATACGTTCTTCTGGGTTCAACATACATCATTATCAAAACCACGGGTCCGGTTCAGGCGCGAGCGTATCGCCAGGCGTTTTTGGCTGCTTGCGGCGTTGCGCTTTTTATCGGAGCGGTACTTATCTGGACACCTTTTCATAATTCGGGAATTATTGATGCCTGGCTGAGCAAGCCACGGGTGTATTTTGTTTGGATTCTTCCGGTCCTTGGTTTGATATCGTTTGTCTTTTTGTTTGTGCATCTGAAAAAACGTAGTGAAATCCAGCCGTTTATATGGAGTCTGATGGTGTTTTTATCCGCTTACATATCCCTTCAGGCCGCCATTTTCCCTTTCGCCATCCTTCCCGGCGTATCGGTTTATGAGGCTGCTTCCCAGAGCGAGACCCTTTCCTTTACTCTCTGGGGGGTGGCGTTGATTCTGCCAGTGGTTTTAGTGTATATATTTTACAGCTACCGGGTATTTCAGGGCAAAATCATTTACGGCGAAGGATATGAATAATCGGGCGTTCTTCATATTACCTCAAAAGTAGTTGACACTTTTTTTGATGAGCCAAAATGGCCTTGATCATCATTTAAGTAGTGGCGGGTTCCGAACCCGCCGCTGCTGACAACGATTCCCCCCCTTTGAAAAGGGGGGCCAGGGGGGATTTAGTGGTTGTTGGTAGCTTATCCCCGTTTTCAAATCCCCCTTAATCCTGGGCTGATGAAAATGAGCGGCAAATCGCCTCTGGGATCGCCGCACCCCAGTGCGGCAACTATGACGACAAAAGCGAAGTGGGCCGCACTGGGGTGCGGCGCTCCCAGGAGGATAAGCGAAACAAAAATGGGATCAGCTTTTAACTAAAATATATGGCGATTTTCATCACCCCACCTTAATCCCCCTTTTCTAAAGGGGGAAATCAGTCATAAATTGTTTTCAAGAATTTAGTCAGTTTGTTACGATCAGGAGGCGCGTGTATGGCATTTAACCGTGTAAAGCAGATCATTCAGAGAGCGGGGATTGTTCTGTTGTTGGTGGCGGTCTTTTTTCAGTTTGAGCAAGTTCCGTTTGATGGCGTCCTTTATGGTGCTGAACCATTGACTTCGGACATTGCCCCTTTGCGTTATAAAATTCCGTCTCTTCCTCCTCCTCCTTCGAAGGAGCTACCTCCGACTGAAATTACAGATGTCCAACTCATGCCTGAACAACAGGCAGTTTCGAATGGAAATTCACTGCCTTTTGATCCACCGGTTTTAGCACAACCAACACCCACAGTTGAGCCTTCCGCCGATAAGGTGCAACCCCCTCAATCAGGTGCTGGCGATAAACAAAAAGGAGAAAGAAAGTCAGGTACTGGCTATAAACAACAAAAAGAAGAACGAAAGAGCGCCATGTCCGCCCCCAAACCAGGCTCTGACTCAAAAAGCGAGCTGCTTTCTCCGAAAGCTTCTGTCATTTCCGGTTCATCTAAAAAGATTCTTGACATTGAGTCGGATATCAAGTCATCTACCGCAGAAATGATTACAATTGTTTTGACGGGTCTTTTTCCTCCGGAGGCTCAGGTGATTGAAGGAAAGACGCCGAAAATTATTTGTGATTTTCCGGATGTTCTGATGGAAAAAACCATAAAAAGGGTTATTGCCATTAATGGCAGATATATTTTGCAGGTTCGAACGGGGATTCATCCGCCGCCGGAACCCAAATCCCGTGTTGTCATAGATCTGGCGCCTAACCGTGATTATGAAGTGGAGCAGTTGTTTTATGAGCAAAATAACCGATACTCAATGATTATTCGTGAAAAATCCTGACAATTTAAAAACTATACTGCGAACGGGTATAATCTTAACTTTTGAACCCCCACGGTGCTTTTACCCCTGCTGGGAGTTTGGACATTTTCAAGCTTTAAAAAGTCCCCCCTCCCCCTTGCGGGAGGGGGTTAGGGGGTGGGGGAGACTGGGATGAAACCACAAAATCCTCTTAATATTTATGCAAAAGAATTGCGAAATAATAGCACTGACACAGAGCGCTTGTTATGGCGGCATTTGAGAAATAGTCAGCTTGAAGGTGTCAAGTTTCGCAGGCAGCAGCCGATTGAAACATATATTGTTGACTTCGTGTCCTTCGAAAAAAGGATTGTCATAGAGCTTGATGGCGGACAGCACGCAAAAAATTTGGAGTACGACGAGCAAAGAAATGCTTGTCTGCGTGCAAACGGATTTATTGTATTACGATTTTGGAATAACGATGTAATTCAAAATACTGAGGGAGTCCTTGAGGTTATCAGGGGGCATTGCCTGTAAGTTACTTCCCCCCGACCCCTCCCTTTGGCCGAGA